>Ga0233431_1000095_pt1 | contig 195862 bp, 206 predicted proteins | sample SI_118_April2016_FD_179867 | JGI IMG/M metagenome (GOLD analysis project Ga0233431, IMG submission 179867) | Seawater microbial communities from Saanich Inlet, British Columbia, Canada - SI_118_April2016_200_MG | ecosystem: Environmental > Aquatic > Marine > Inlet | place: Canada: British... | reverse complement strand
TGCTTCGCAAAACCGCTTGCAGCTACCCCTTGGTCCTTCGGACGAATATAACGCAGGATTAACAGGTTCCAGAAACTTGCAGTTTCTTCCACCCAGATCGCTACGCGACCTCTGTTAATCCAATGTTAAATGAAATTGTCCCCTAAAAATTTAAAAACAATGAATGTTGAAAAGATTTAAAAAGAATAAAGTTAATTTATTATTAAATGAACATTAAGGTGATAAAAAATGAACATTGAATCAATAAAGAAGAATTTAAATTCAAAATCAATTTATTATTCAGAAGAAAAAATTCTTGGAAAACCAAGTGTTATAGGATACGAGAAAAAATTTAAATGGATTTGGTTTGCAACTCAACTAAATACATTTATTGTTGTTTCTGATTTTGGAGAAGAAACTATAACCGAAGATTTGATTGAAAAACATTTATCAGAAGCATTTGGTTTTGCACAAAAAAAGTATACTGGATGGCCAAGAGGTTTACAATCAGGAATAGGTGTAATATCAATTTTAATTTCTAAGAACATTGGAGATGATGCAAAAGACTATTGCAAAAAATTAAAATCAGGGAAAAAATGGGCTGGTTTTACTATTCCAGTGGTTATTAATTCCTTAACAAATGAAATCGATTATTTTGAAAAAAATCCTATATGGGGAAGAATTTACTATCCTCATTTTAAAAAGTTGATTTTAGAAATTACTAAATAAAAGATTCAAATTAAATAGAATAAATTTTTAGGGGAAAACTCAAGGGGACGCTGCGCTTCTCACTTCGTTCGACCCTCATTTAACAAGGATTTAGAGGAAAATCTCTCGGCTCGAGATTTCCCCAAATTTTTGCTTCGCAAAAACTTCTCTAAATCCCGATGTTAGTTACAATTGACTTAGTAGAAAGTTTTATATACATATTTTAATCAAGACTTAGAATGGGTTGGAATAAATTATCAATTTGGATCCAAGGTTTAATAATAGGAGCTATTCTTTTATTCATAAATTATTTTTTTAGTGCAGTTAAATGGAATATAGTTAATAATTTTCTCAGAAATTTATTTACTAAATTAATAATCATTTTATTCAATTGCCCTACAAATTTTAAAGATGTTGGTTATTGTTGGACATTAGGTATTTTTGTTTCTTTTATAGGAACAATAATCTTTTTCTTAGCAATTGGATTAATAATTGCATTGATATTTAAAAATATAAAAAAATAGTCTTTCTACTAAGTCAACTGTCCCTTCGGTCGGTCGAGTTGCACTCTCCCCAACTAACGCAGGATTAAATAACTCCGGCTTGCAGCCTCCGTCCGGATTTTCTTCGAAAACCCTATTTAATCCAATGTTGCAATTGACTTAGTAGAAAGTTTTATATACATATTTTAATCAAGACTTAGAATGGGTTGGAATAAATTATCAATTTGGATCCAAGGTTTAATAATAGGAGCTATTCTTTTATTCATAAATTATTTTTTTAGTGCAGTTAAATGGAATATAGTTAATAATTTTCTCAGAAATTTATTTACTAAATTAATAATCATTTTATTCAATTGCCCTACAAATTTTAAAGATGTTGGTTATTGTTGGACATTAGGTATTTTTGTTTCTTTTATAGGAACAATAATCTTTTTCTTAGCAATTGGATTAATAATTGCATTGATATTTAAAAATATAAAAAAATAGTCTTTCTACTAAGTCAACTGTCCCTTCGGTCGGTCGAGTTGCACTCTCCCCAACTAACGCAGGATTAAATAACTCCGGCTTGCAGCCTCCGTCCGGATTTTCTTCGAAAACCCTATTTAATCCAATGTTCAACGAAATAAAAATTGATTTTTTACCCCCTAATTTTAGGAAGGGCGCTCCAAAAGTTTAATAAATCATGAGTTTCTTAAATTTAAAAGATGGTGTCAAAAGATTTACAACTTTTTAATTTATTGGATAAACTTACACAAAAAAAGTTTAAACGATTTAAGAAACTCTATGAAAACGATAGTAAAAAATTCTTGAACAAAATAGATAGAGACAATAAGAAGTCAAAAAATTTTCCTGCAAATATTCTAAAGCAGATTAAACAGATAGACAAACAGAAATATGATTCTGCTGTTTGTATATTAAGAGGGGCATTGCCCTATGCTCTTTTGTTCGAAGCAAATGGTTGGAAAATTCATTATGTAATTTGTGGAAGAAAAAACGAAAAAATTGCAAAAGATAAAAATCAATTACGTTTTAATAAATCTTTTGATAAAACTCTCCCACAAATTACTGGAAAAAAAGTTTTGCTTCTTGAGAATAACTCTCTCACTGGCAATACTCCTTATAGGACTGCTTTAGAATTAAAAAAAGCATTTAACATAAAAAAACCTGATTTGTTTCTCGATTATTTTGTCCCTGAATTGAGTTGGGCTAAACATATTAAAAGATTCGAAACAAATCAAAAAAGAAAAAATGCTTTTGGGAAATTTTTTGTTGCTTCTAAAATTAAAGTCTCTAAAAAAGAAAAAGATAAATTGGTTCAAGAATTTTTAGATAGACTATCGCGCCCTTCTAATTCATAAGCCCCCCTAAAAATCAATTTTTACTCACTCCTTTCAGTCGTGCCACATTGCATTCTCGCTATCGCTCGGGTCGTTGAACAGGGGATAAAGAGTTCGGCTCTTGCAGAGCCTCTCCCAAATTCTTCTTCCAGCTCGAGCCTGTGAGGTTCCGCTCCAGTCTCGAGGTCAGAAGAACTTCTCTAAATCCTGATGTTATACGCAATTAAATTTTCCTTTTGCCTCGTAAACAATTTTCAATAAAACGAGGTTCCCAATTTTCCTTAACGAATCAATTTGACATAACGCTCCAATCCGAAATAAAAACTTCTCTAATAGTAAGCATCAAGTTCCCATACAGATAATTGTTATAACAATCGAAATTAATTTCTCACAACATCATGTCAACAATCTTACATCAATCAATCGTTATAAAATTTTACAGAAAAAATTTCAACCAACAATTTTAAAAAGAACAATTAACTCAATCTAACATGAGAAAAGGAGTGTTGATTATTTTTGTCCTAACATTATTAGTTTTTAGCTTAGCCTTCATCACACCAGAAGATGACGAACTGCCTGAAGATACCGAATTATCTGCCGAAGAACTGGCAGCAGCCGAAGAGGCAGCGGCAGCGGCAGAGGCGGCACTGGAGGGAGCAGACAAAGCATTCAGCTGTTTAGCAAATTCCGTAGAGGGAAAGTGTTCAGAACTTACTTTTCAAGAAAGAGTTTTTACAGTATTAACATTAGGAGAATGTAAAGAAGAGTTAATAGCAGATTCTAACAATGAAGAATGTTGGCCAAAAGCAAGATGTAACGTGAAAGATACTGCCTTAGCGATATGGGCATTAGACGAAAGAGGAGAAAATACGGAAAAAGCAGAGAACTGGTTATTCTATCAAAATACAACATCTTCAGATGTTTCTTGGTTTCTAGAAATAGATGCGGCTGAAGAAACAACGTGTACAATATCTTATTCAGGAATAGACTATTCAATAGAAATTAACGAAGATAAAACAATAAGTTCAGATGCAGGAAGTTGCTTGTCTAAGACAAGTAGCGGTTATTGGCTAGAAGTATCTCCAGCATGTTATACCAAAAAATTTGAAACATCTTGTGACAGTGATTTTTTAACAACATTGCTATATACAAGAGAAGGATCTTCGGTAATTCATGTTTCTGAGAATACACAAAGTTCTTCATCCGGAGGAGAGACAGAAGAGGGAGTAAGCGCCTTTTGTTTTGCAAATATGGGAACTTGCGATTACGAAGGAAGTCTTTGGGCATCAGTAGTTTTAGATTCAAGAACAAGTTCTAATTATGACCTGTCTCCATACTATCCATATCTAATAACTATAGCAGATCAGAATAGAGAATTTTTACCAGAAATGTTCCTATATTTATTATTAGGTCATGAAGATTTTAGAAACGACCTTTTACTCAAACAGGGAAGTTCTGGGTATTGGGATGAAAGTGGAAATAAATTTTATGATACTGCAATAGCACTATTACCTTTCTCATGGTCATCTATACAAGAAATGCAGAATTCAAGAGATTGGTTATTAGGAATACAAGATGATACAGGGTGTTTTAATAATAATAATAAAAGAGATACAGCGATTCTTCTCTATTCCTTATGGTTAGAAAAAGTTCCAGAAAATCAAGTTGTCATAACCGAAGATCCACCAGAAACATGTACCGACGCTAGTTGTGAGCCTCAGGAATGTAATGAAGATACTGGACAATGCGTAGACCCACCAGAATTATGTGTTGACGATACTACTTGCGACTCACCTCAAACGTGTGATATAGCTACCGGCTTATGTATAGATACAGTAGATCTATGTGCCGAAGTTATTTGCGACTCACCTCAAACGTGTAATGATGCTACAGGCGAATGTGTAGACCCCACAGAACTATGTGCCGAAGTTATTTGCGACTCACCTCAAACGTGTAATGATGCTACAGGCGAATGTGTAGACCCCACAGAACTATGTGCCGAAGTTATTTGCGACTCACCACAAGTATGCGATTCAACCACAGGCGAATGTGTAGGTCCAGTAGATCTATGTGCTGAAGTTATTTGCGACTCACCACAAGTATGTGATTTAACCACAGGAGAATGCATAGAACAAGCAGGACCATGTATCGACGACATAGATTGTACATCTCCACAAATATGTGACGAAAACACCTGGCTATGCGTAGACCCACCAGAACCATGTACTGATGACATGAATTGCACATCACCTCAAACATGTGATATAACCAGCGGTTTATGTATAGATCAAACAGAAACATGCATTGATAATTCCGATTGCACATCGCCAAAAACATGTAATAGTGTTAGCGGTTTATGTGAAACTCCAGACGACGATGAAACAGATTGTGAATCAACAGGAAGGTTCTGTATGTCTGGTGGAAGTTGTGCAACAGAAAATATTGTAACTGGATATAGTTGTGCAGGTCTTTTCAAATGCTGTAGCGTTCAAGAAGAGGAGGAAACTTGCGATAGCGTCCTTGGCGATATTTGTAATTCTAACGAAATATGCAAGGGCTCAAACGCAAGAACAGATAATTCTGTATCAGATGTTTTATATGGGGAAAGTTGTTGTATTGGAGGAGTCTGTGAGGTAGCATCGTCAGGAGGAGGCAGTAATGACCAAAATACTTGTGAAGAAAATAGCCATATATGTAGAAGTTCCGGATGTAGGACGGGTGAAGAAGAAGTTTCGTATGAGACATGTGATTTCACATCAGAAACATGCTGTAAAGACACTAGTAGTGGCGGAGGAACTAATAATTATTTATGGTTATGGATAGTGTTAATTTTACTAATAATATTATTAGTTATTGCCATAATATTTAGAGATAAGTTGAGGCCATACTGGCACAGAATGACTGGGTCTAAGAAAGACGGACCGGGCAAAGGTAGATTGCCAAGAAGGCCATCATCATCATTTGGTAAACCAATGGGATCAGAAAGACCAAGAAGAATGGCCCCAGGAAGAATACCTCCAGCAAATAGACCAATGCAAAGACGACCAGTACAAACAAGACCAGTACAAAAAAGAACCCCCCCAATGAGAAGGCCGGCTTCAAAAATAACTCCAAGAGCAAAGCCACGTCCAGAACTTAACAATACATTAGATAAATTGAGAGACATAAGCAAAAAGTAATTATTCTATAATTTGTCTAGAAACTTTTATTAACCATATAAACATATAATCTCTATGAAAAGGAGTTTGGTAGTAATAGTATTTTTAATTCTTCTTCTTCCATCAATTTTGGCAGTTGAAGTTACAATTAAAGATGAATTCAAAATAGGAGAAACTTTTTTTGCAAAATTTTCAGGGAATTTTATAGACCCACCGCTAAGACAAAATGTAGAATTCTATAGAGTAACTGGGGGAAGACACACGCAAATTCCAACAGAGCATGATGTAGTAAAAATAAATGGAGAATATTATGTTTGGGCAATACTTCTAGAAAATAAAGACAATTACACAATTGAAGTAAAAAATGTAAGGTATAGAATAGGAGCTTTAGAGTTAACAGATGATATCATAACTAAATTTAGCGTAAATGAAGAGCAGGCATCTTTTCAGATAAATCCAGGAGCAGTTTCAGCAATTAGTAATTTTGATATATCAATGCAAAATATGCTAAACAGAAGAATAGACATAAATATAGTAACTTCAACAATTTTTGGAGATACGGCAAGTTTTTTATTTTTTAGTCCAATAGTAAAAACAGGAAATACGGCAATGCTGGATTTGATATCAGGAGAAGAAAAAGATGTAAGATTTAGAGTAGATGGAATAACTTCTCCAACAACCAGAGAAATAGAAATATCATCAGAAAACACAGTATACGTAGTTCCAGCTTACATATTTAGAGACATACCTGAACCACCAGAGGAACCACCAGAGGAACCACCAGAAACATGTGTTGATACTGGTTGTACATCGCCACAAATATGTAATCAAAACACTGGACAATGTGTAGATCCAATAGATTTATGTGCCAATGCTGGTTGTACAGAACTTCAAACATGCAACGAAGCCACAGGAGAATGCATAGATCCAATAGATTTATGTGCCAATGCTGGTTGTACAGAACTTCAAACATGCAACGAAGCCACAGGAGAATGCATAGACCCAATAGATTTATGTGCCAATGCTGGTTGTACAGAACTTCAAACATGCAACGAAGCCACAGGAGAATGCATAGACCCAACAGGACTATGCGACCAAATTATTTGTGAAGATATTCAGGTATGTGACGAAACCAGTGGATTATGTGTAGACCCAATAAGCCTATGCGACCAAATTATTTGTGAAGATATTCAGGTATGTGACGAAACCAGCGGGCTATGCGTAGACCCAATAAGCCTATGCGACCAAATTATTTGTGAAGATATTCAGGTATGTGACGAAACCAGCGGGCTATGCGTAGACCCAGAACTCCCACCAATAAAACCAGAAATAAAATACAGATTTAATATAGAAAAAATAAACATAACAATGGGAACAGATGCAAGTGAGACAAAGGTCATATATATAGAAAACTATGGAAAAGACGATATAGAAAATATAAGTATATCTCTTTCGGGGATTTTAGAAGAATATTTAGATATGTCAATAAAAAACATATCAAAGTTAAAAGCCAATGAAAGTAGAAAAATAGATTTATATTTCAACTCAGAATCTAGAGGAAAAGACATAGAGGGACAAATAAGTGCGAATATAAACGGGAAAGATTATGAATATATCCCAGTTTTTTTTAATATAGTAAGGGGATACGTACCAACTGGAGGTGGCGGTCCAGATAGTGTATGTTATAGGTGCGATTCGGATGAATTATGCGACACAAATCTAGACTTAAATGGATGTTGTCATGGACTATGTGAAGGAAAAGATAATGGAGAGAAGCCAGCATCAAATACGGGGAAAATAATAGGCTGGGTAATAATAGGAGTAATAGTTTTATTCCTATTGTGGTTTTTTAAGTTCAAGTACAGCGGAACAGAAAGAAAAAAGGTAGACCTATTAAGGCCAAGAAGTAGATATAATCAAAATTAATTCAGTATTATTTTATAAAAGTAAATCTCCACAATATTTATAAAATAAGCTAATTATCATTCTTTATGGAAAAAGACATTGGAAAAATACAGAAAAACGATACAACAAATATTGTTTTAAGAATCGATGACTTTGCTGGACGAAGAGGTTTTACTATTCGTGAGTTTGTAGAAAGCGAGAGATACACAGGTTTCACAAAAGCAGGTGTAAGAATCCTAGCTTCAGATTTTGCAAAGTTCAAAGAGATGATTAATTCAATATCAGAAGACGATATGAAGGAAGATGCAAAAGAAGATGCTCCAGTAGAGGAGAAACCTGAAAGTTCAGACGCACCAGAGCAGGAAAAAGCTGAAAGCGAAGACAAAAAGGACTCAGGCAAAGAAGAACTTCCAGATTATTAGAGCCGTATCGAAACAAAACATTTTATAACTTATAATTCATAATCTAGATTATGAAAACCCTATTTATACCAGCACTCTCAAAAACAACTCTAGATATATCTAAACTAAAATCCTTAAAGAAGCTTCCCAAGAATATAGCAATCACCTATTCTATACAGTATAAAGAATTAGCAAAAGAAATCAAAACAATTCTAAAAAGAAATCATAATATAACTCTTTTCTCTCAAGTGCTTGGTTGTTCTAAGCCGAATTTCAAGAAAAATACAAAGGCAATTCTCCTAATTTCAAAAGGAAAATTCCATGCAACCTCACTAGCATACGAATCAGGACTTCCCACCTATTTATATGATAACGGAAAATTCACAAAAATAAAAGATAGTGAAATAGAATCTTTCAAAAGAAATGAAAAAGTTGCTTACATGAAATATCTTCATGCTGAAAGGATAGGAATTCTTGCCTCATCTAAGCCCGGGCAAAACAGACTAAAACAAGCAATTAAATTAAAAAAGAAAATCAAAAACAAAAAATCATACATTTTCATCTCTAATAATATAGATCTAAACGAATTTGAGAACTTTCCAGATGTAAAATCATGGATAAATACAGCTTGCCCAAGATTAGACCTAAATCAGAAAGCAATAATTAATGCAGATAAAATTTCTAAACTTTAGCTATACTAAACACGGTTTTAAGCGCTACAACAATAGTTGCAGGAACAAATAGTGCCAATAATGCACCAAATAAGGAGGTGACAAGGTCATGTGCTCCAATTCCGATTAAAGAGCCAGCAACACTTTCCATACCAAACCTACTAACAATAACCAAAACCGCTCCGGCAAGTAAAAAAGTTTGTGATTCACGACCAACAACATTCATATATCCAATAAATAGACCTAATATAAATAGGACGGCATAAATTTGAGCGCTATATCTCGTAATAATTGAAATCGGAAAAAGAGCGCTAGAGATTCCAACAATTGAGGCCAAAATAACCCCAACTAAAAAGGTCCATGCTCCAACGTTATTTTCGTGTGATGTCATCGTCATAAAAAATAGAAACAATCGAATTATTTAAACTTTATTAAAAGGGCTTAAAATATTATAAAATATCAACATATATATTTCAAAATAGAAAAGTTTATAAACTAAAATGTAACTATAAAATTACAACAAAATGAAAACAAAATCAATCGCGTTATCTTTCGCAACAATTTTGACATTCTTCTTAGTTATGAGTTCACTATCTGCAGCATTAGTTATTGTTGGGGATGCAACAGTTGCAGTTACAGAAACTTCGGCTACAGCAAATTTTATAATAAATAATACAGACATGATAGATATGGTTAGCGTAACACTTTCTACAACAGAAGCAGATTTCCCATATACTTTAACTAACAGCATATCAGCAACAAACGATTTTGATTTGGGGGTTGGCGAATTAGCTACTATTACAATTACGGCTACAGATTTAAGTGACCTCATTTTAGGAGTAAATAATGTTAAAGTATTGGCAACAGCAAATGATTCAACAGCCGTTACAATGACTGCAACAGCAGAAGGTGAATTTTGCACATACGAAGATAACGACGATTTAAGAATAAACAGCTTAGAATTTAATAATAGAGGAAAATTCGGAGATGATGATAACTGGTTACCATTTGAAGAAATTGAGGTAAGTCTAGAAATAGAAAATAGCGCACCTGAAGACATTGAAAATATTGAGATTGAATGGGCACTTTACGATTCTGACGGAAACGAAATAATTTCAGACGACGTAGACACAGATCTTTACGATGAAGATTTAGATGAAGATGACGAAATGGACATAGAATTTACAATTGCACTAGATGATAATATTGAAGACTTAGAAGATGGGGGATATACTTTTGTTATAAGTGCAACAGGAGAGATTCAAGATGACAATGACACCGATACATGTACAAGCGAAATAGAAAACATAGATGTTGTAATTGAAAAAGATTTCGTTATAGCAACAGACATAAGACTACCAGAAACTGCCGAATGTGGAGACGAGATTACACTAACTGCTGACATATGGAATATCGGAGAAGATAAGCAAAAGGACATAATAATAGCGGTATCTGAATCCTCATTAGGAATACTAGAAGTAATTGAAATGGATGATATAAAAGCTTTAGATGACGAAAAATTAACACTAAAACTAACTATTCCAGAAAATGCAGAAGAGGGATCATATATAGTGATGATTTCAGTTCACGATGACGATGACGATGTTTACGAATATGATGATGAAAATTCTGAGTTCCCAGTTTCTCTAATCGTAACAGGTTGTGCAATTCAAAACCCAGTAGAAGTTTCAGCTATCGCAAAATCAGGTGGAACAGAAGGAAAAGAAACAGTTATAGAACTAACGGTTGTAAACACTGGTTCAGAAACAACAATATATTCATTAAGAGCTCTAGGATTTGACTCTTGGGCAGATGGTGCCTCATTAGACAAATCAACTTTTGCTCTTGAATCAGGAAGATCAGAAACAATATTAATCACATTAGATGTTAAAGATGGTTCAGTTGGAGATAATCAATTCGATATAGAAGTAAGAGCAGGCGAAGAAATAGTTGAATCTAAATCAATATTAGTTCCAATTGAAGAAAAGAAAGGATTTAGCCTACCATCTAGTATTAGAGATGCAGGTAAATCATTAATAGGAATAGTTCTTTTGAATATAATTCTAATAGTAGCAATAATTGTTGTTGTTGTAAAGATAATTAGAAAAAAGTAATTTTTTAAATTTTAAACATTTTTTAATATGACTAATTATGCAAACTATTTTAAATGAAAAGTGTTTTATTAATATATGAAAAAAAGATTCTCAATTAAGGATTTGTATATGAGGTATGCAATATTGGTATTGATCGGGCTTCCCGGATTAGGTTTATTTTATTTTATATTTTTTCCTCTCACGGTTTATCCAGTTTATTTTTTATTAGGATTATTTTATGAAATAACCCTTGTTGGTTCCTCCATATTTACTACAAATTTAAGAATAGATATAATTGGACCATGTATAGCGGGATCAGCATATTCTCTACTCTTAATATTAAATCTAGCAACTCCAAATATAAAAATAAACAAGAGATTAAAAATGATAGCAATTTCTTTTTTAATACTCCTATTTTTGAACATAATGAGAATCTTTTTATTAAGTATATTAGCAATGAAAAACTTGGTTTATTTTAACCTTGTTCATATGTTATTTTGGTATGTATTAAGCATCGTTTTCGTTGTAGCAATATGGTTTTTTCTTGTAAAAAGGTTTAAAGTTAAAGAAATACCATTCTATTCTGACTTAAAAACTTTACATAGACTAACAAAGAGATAAAAATGATCGTAGAGTTACTTACACAATTAATTAATCTGGTGATTTCAATAGTCGGGGAAATGGGTTATTTGGGAATTTTTATAGGAATGACTATAGAAAGTTCTTTTTTCCCGTTTCCAAGTGAAGCGATACTTCTTCCAGCCGGAGTTTTAGTTGCAAGGCAAGAAATGAATTTCTTTATTGTGCTAACACTGGGAATATTGGGAAGTCTATTAGGGGCTTTAATTAACTTTTTTCTTGCATTATATATAGGAAGAAGTGGAGTAGATTTTTTAATCTCAAAATACGGAAAGGTTGTTTTTTTAACAAAAGAAAAGCTAGAAAAGTCAGATATATATTTTAAAAAACATGGAGACATAACAACTTTTATTGGAAGACTTATACCAGTAATAAGGCAACTAATATCCATTCCTGCCGGATTTTCAAAAATGAATTTATTTAAATTTGTGATATTTACGTCATTTGGAGCAGGAATTTGGGTAGCAATTCTGATAATTGCCGGAATGCTTTTTCAAAATAATATATCATTTATAGAAGAAAACATGATGATATTATCAATTATAGTGATGCTATTTTCCGGAATAGTATATATAAGTTATTTATTAATCAATAAAAGAAGAAAGTCATAATATAGCTCCAACATCTTCACCCATATCTTTTCCTTGCATGTTATCATCGGCTTCTTTAAGTTTCACAAACATTTCAATCATCATTCTTTCGGTAACATCAAGTATATCACACTCTCTAACAGTCATATCGTAACAGCTTTCCCCAGTTTGAACAATCTTATTTTCATCTCCAGGAAAAATATGTAAAAGCATATATCTTGATTCTTCATCACAACTAGCATTCTGGTCGTTTACAACCTGAATACCAGCAACTTCAAATGGTTTAACCATATTTGCCATAGCAATGATTCCTTTTCCCTCACACGTAAAAGCTGTAGTATTTATAGCCGCAAAGTTTCTAATGTTTAACTCGCCCTCAAATGGAATTTCTCCGGTTTTATAGGGGTTCTTCCTTAAGAAAAAATTATAATTAGCGTAGTGAGCATCTCCATTATACAAGGGGACAACATGCTTATAAAATATTAAGTCACCTTGTGAGACGACCTCAAAAGATAAACCCTCATATGTAACTGAGCCAATAAAGTTTAAAAAAATCATCCATGTGATAAAGGCAACAATAACTAATCCAAGAACAATTAAAATATTTCTAAGAATAATATTATGAGATTTTAGTTCTTTTTTATCGGCATGTTTCTTAGGGATACTGTCACACGTTACAATCTCATGCTCACCCTTTTTATCATCAACTTCAAATGTCCCACACACCTCTTCAGAGTCCTTACCTTTCGCAGAAGGTATGTCCTCAGACGCTTCCCTATTTTCCTTCTTATCCTCTTCTACATATTCCTTTTTATTTTCCTCTGGTACCTCTTCTTTTTTATTCACATCTTTATCGGGCATTTCATCTTCATGTTGAACATCATCAGAATCCTTTTTATCCTCTTCTGGCGTTTCTTCTTCTTTGTTCTTTTCTAAGGCAATCTCTTCTTTCTTTTCCTCGTCTTCTAACACATCTGTATCAGAACTCTTTTCTTCGCCATCTTTTTCTTCGTTTTTCATATATTTATTTTTATTTTTAAGTTTATAAGGATTATGCTAATATTCCAAGCACTTTAAGAACAAATTCGTCGGTAACAGCCAATATCTCATCACTATTCCCAGAGATAAACACACAATTATCTTTTTGAGTTATACTAGATTCATCTTTTATTTCAATAATAACGACATTATTTGTTGCACAGTCTTTAACTGGCAAGTCTCCCCCTACGTCACAAGAAATAAGTGGAATAATTGTTCCGTTATTTTCCTCTCCAGGACATGCTTCATTATTCATTCTAAGGACAACTTGCCCGATATTACTTCCAACCTCAGCCAAGGCCTCATTGTGTTCAGAATTGTAATAAAGTGGGACTTGTTGGTAATTGTCAAGGGTTTTTATTGGGGTCTTAGAAAAGTTACTAGATAAATCTCTTGGATCAGTTCGAATAGCAAAATCATAATCACCAATACGAGTAAAAAAATATCCATTATTTTCAAAAAAAGAAAACCCACGATATATAAAAGAAGAGCTCTCACCTTCAGACCCCCGATCCATACTGAGAAATGAATACCCAATTGTACTAAAAAGCATTATGGTAACAAGAAGTATACTAGAAAGAACAACAAGCTTCTTATTTCTTTTACTGTTATCTTTAGCAATTATTTTTCGCATAGATATTTATCACTTTTTTAGTATAAAAAGGTTGCGAAGGCATATGACCAAGGTAATAATTTTGGCATGGTTCTTACCTCAGCACTTTCTCAATAAACACAATTTCTACTTTTGGCTCTCTATTAATAAGAGACAATAAGTCAAAATTTTGTTAGTCAGAGTAAAAATAAAATAAAGTTATAATTTGATATGCTAAGGATTTTTAATTAGCCCTTTAATAACTAGGGGAAAATTAAAAATAAACTTAAAGCACGAGACTCTCGTCCGGTGTAAGAAAAAAAAAGAAAAAAAAGAAAAAAATAAATTTTGGTTTACCTATACTTATAGAGCAATAGTTGTAGCAGTTGTACTATCTGTACCTTTAAGGTTAGCAGTCATAGTGTCAACATCTTGATTTAACAAGTAGCTTACACCAGCAACAGTATCTTCAGCATTATAACCAGCAACTACAAGAGCAATCTTACCAGTAGTATATTCATCGCTTATACTCTTAATAATATATTCTCCTGAAGAAACACCAGTCTTACTTGTGAAAGATTCTCCACAAGCAGCTCCACCTAATAATGTAGCAGCAACACTGTTAATACAGCTACCACCAACAACAATTAAGTTTTTGCCTGAAACCGAAGAAACTTCGTTATCTAATACAACAACATTTCCGAGCTCAGAAAGTCCAGATGATGAACCTGCTTCAGCAATAAATACTTCAGCATATGATTCAGAGTCTCCAGTTGGATAGTACACTTCAGCGTAATCTTCGTCCGGCTTAGTGTAGTGTAGTATTCTTGGAGCAACATCGTCTACCATATATTTCTCATATACGCTAGTACTTGTTCCTACTTCAAGAGCTCCAGCACCACCAGAACCTGCAGCATTAACCTGTGATACATGTAGCTTTAAGCTAGTATCATCAAGAGTTAAATTAAATTCAGTTCCGCCAGCGATAGTATCATCTTTATCTTCACCGTCCATGTATAACCACCATTTCTGTACATCATGACCAACAGCAGTACCTTTACTTGTAGCACCAGCAGCCATAGCAGTCATATTTGTATTCGAAAAGTTAATCGCACCATTAGTAGTAAGACCAGAGTCAGTTTCCCAAGGCAAGTAGATTCTTAGTCCACCAGCAGTGTAAATTGTATTAAAATTCACATTAGTACCAGCAGTAATCCAAACACTCTCGTTACCTCCAGAAGTATACTCCATTGCAATAATATTTAGAGATACATCTCCAATATCACAAGTTTCACCAGCAGTTTTCTCTTTACAGACTTCAACCCATGCACCATCAACATTCTTATCAATTGTTGTCTCATTACGAGCATTAGTAGAATCTTCTGAAACCTTAGCCCTTAATAGGTAAGATTCCGATTCTTTACTAATGTTATATGAAGCAACAAAATATTCATGCCAATCAGCACCAGCTTGTTTCTCAAAGAATTGAATACTGCTATTACCAGAAGTTGCTAATCTTTCATCAGAGTCTTTACCCATACCTGAAAAATTACCAGTTGTAGCTGAAGAATAAAGCAAGTTAAAAGATACATCCCCATCTTTTATAGGAAGTGTCATCTCGATACTTCTATCTCCGTCAGGAGCTATCATAACCTTCTCTTCTTCTGCTCTAACCAAATCATTCATAGTAAGTTTAACGGCTTCAAATCCAGGCATTAATAGTTCAGTTTCCGAAGTTAAGAAAACTTCTTCATCTGTCTTCCATTCAACAACAATCTTATTAAGTTTAGTTGTTGTAGCTGTAGCAGCACCTTTGTATAAGTATGCTTTTACACCCTGAATAGTTTCATCATTAAGTTTAATATCTGATCCGTGAGTTGCTTCCAACTTACCAGAACCTAAACTAAATTCAACAGTTCCAACACTACCAGATACTACTAACTTTGTAGCTTCTTTAACTCCAATGTATGTACCATCAGATAATTTGAAACTTTCACCATTAGTAAGCGTATTTGTAGTTTGACCATTAACCATTAATTTAACACTATCAGTATCACTAAAAGATATTATACTAACATCATATGGTGTAGTACCTACAGTTATGCTTTTAACCTCACCTTCAGTAACAACTCCAGTTGTAGCGGAGTCTAGAAGAGTAAGCTTTCCTAACGAAGCAGTAGTTCCATTCTTAAAGTCAGATACATAATAATCTTTACCAAGAAGTGTCATTGTACTTCCTTCGATATCATCTAAGTCAGTACTTACGATATCTGATTCAATATCTGTAAAATCTATAGTATAGTTCATTACATAAGTATTTGAGCTAAGCTTGAAACCAATTGTAGGAGTCCTAGTATCTAATCCAGCAAGGCTTTCATAATCAGAATCTCTGAAATGTTCCATTGTGGGAGTACCAAGATTAATCTTTTGCGTATAATCAAATTCATCGTTATCATCAGCAACATAAGTACCGTCTGCAAGAAGAACAGCTAAATCGCTATCATCTACAGATCCAGTGAAAACACTCCATGTATTACCAAGGTTCAGTTCATCACTTGACTTTGAAAGCATAACGCTATCTCCAGTAGGAGTTCCCCCACTTGAAGGCATAGCAGCACTTAAAGCACTAGTAATAAGACCTGTTTGAGCAAAGTCTAAACTAGAAACCCCAGCTCCACTACCGTGAACAACTGCAACATCGGCACCACTAGAATCCACGAAAGGAGCTGGGAAATTTGCAGCCGCAGCCACACCCATTGTCATACCAGTCATTAGAACACTAGCACCAATTGCTGAAATTTTTTTAAAGTTTAATTTCATTTGTTTTTATTTTTTACCCCCTTTCACCTGTATCACCCGTTGTCTATGACAACCCATTTTTTTAGTAAATGACTTATAGGGCAAAGTCGTTTTTACCAAATATTAGGTTTTCCCTATTGAACACCTAAGGCGTACTATGAAAAATATTTTTTCCTTTAAAAAGCTTACTATGTTTGGTTATTAATTATGAGTAGTAATAGGTAGTTTATAGCAATTTACTTATAAGTATTGCGGTACTATTAATAAGTTAATACACGTATATTCTAAAAATTTTGAAGTAGAATAGAAACATTTATTAAGGTAGGGTATTTATTTTTAACATATATAAAACACAAACATATATACAAAATATATATATTATACATATATGTTTAGAAAAAACATATATAGTATTTTTATCGACGATGGTAAGGCAAAAAACAAGAGAAATCACAATAACTAACCCAAAAGGGATGTTTTCTATGCTTAGAAAGTCAGGAATTAAGAAATCGGACTACGATTTTACAGATATTTTAGCATTGCGCCAACTTTTAACAAAAGAGAAGTCAAGAATGCTCCATGTCATTAAGACAGAGAATCCAAAATCAATATACGATTTAGCAAAAAAACTCGAACGGGGTTTTAAGTCAGTAAATGATGACGTCAAGCTTCTAAGAAGGTTTGGATTTGTAGACTTAATAAAAGAAAAAGAGAAGAATAGAACCAGGTATAAACCAGAAATAAGCGTAGATGTGGTAACAATAAACATTAGAGTTTAGAAATTATAGTCTAAAAATAGTTATTCTAGTATAAAAATTCAATAATTTTGATTTATTCACCCTTATTAATTATGGGAGAAAAATAAAAATTTAACATTTTATACGACAGTTTAACCATAGGCCCTAAATTCAATTACATAGCTATTGCCATTTTTACTAAAATTTTGACTTGCACCACGATAATTCCTTGTCTTATCACCACTAAGAATACCTTCCATTATTGGAACCCCATTTGAACTTATATTCAGCATGTATCCAACCGTACTTGAATCTGAATTCCCACCCCATGATAAATTAGATATTTCCTCAAGGGCGCTCCTAAGAACTACTTTTGGAAACCTGCCGTCCTCACATGTAAGAGAATTATCAGAATCAATAATTAGTTCTTTTATGGTAAGATATTTTATTCCATTAGAGCAATCACTGGTTTGGGTAAATAAAACCTGCAAATAACTTTCAACCTGAAAACTCTGTGGACTATTATCTTTGGAACCATTAAATGCAATACTTAAAAAAACAAGAAAAACAACAGCAACAATAACAACTATAAACGCGAATCCAACCATTTCCTCCTGCCCTTTTTTATCAATAAGCAGGTTCTCGTGCCCTTTGGGTACCTGCCCTTTTTTATCAATAAGCAGGTTCTCGTGCCCTTTGGGTACCTGCCCTTTTTTATCAATAAGCAGGTTCTCGTGCCCTTTGGGTACCTGCCCTTTTTTATATTTTTTCATCATTTTATTTTTGATCATAACTTACAAGTAATTTGGCAATATCACAATTATTGTAAACAACTCCTCCTTCTTGTTCTTTCCTACATAGCGTAACGAAATTTTCGTGAGGAACTCCAGAGAAAGCCCCAGATTCACCAGTCCTAATTTTTATTGAATTACAGTTTGGATAATTTGAAAGAGTGCAAGTTAAAAGCTCTTCTTCTCTTGGGTAAATCTTTATAATTTCAATATCTCTTACTCCCCAGAATTTAGAATATCTATCTATATTTTTTGAAAGAACCATTACTTTGTCAGCATCTACACAATTTAGTTTATCAGATCCATATGCATCACCACACGAAAACTCTGGAGAATTAGCGAGTTTTGTTACTAAAAGTAAAGCGTTCTTTTCTTCTAGTGCGGTAGCTCCACCTCTCAATCCAGACAATAAAAAAACCAAGGCAAACATTCCAGCCAAAACAAAAAATAAAGTTATGGCTAAGAGTACAAATGCCATCTGCTGAATTTTGAGTTGAGCTTTTTTATCCACGATCATCACCATAGCGAACATATAGCGTAATTATTTATTTCAGAAATATCATCACTAAGAGTTTTTATTTGATTAAGTCCGCTAGACGAACCAAGCCCGTTGGCCAAAGATCTTAGGGCTACAAGATCATTATTCAAGTTAGAGTTGCACCCACGAGATGCAGAAAATCCAATTTTACCCATATATATTTGAGATAACGAGTCAACTCTTTGCATGAGTCTTTTTACCTGGCATTCATAGGTTTCCGAATTAGAAAAAATGGCAGCATACATTAAAGCATCTGTTTCAAAATATACTGTCTCTTCATGTTCTTTTCGAACACTTCCAGAGCCCTCGTCATAAAGAACATTAACGTCACACCCTGAGCCACCAAAACACACTTGTATTTTATCCTCATCTTCTCTACAATCCTCTGTAAAAAAATTAGCCTGATTTAAGTTATATAGCTCATTTTCAATATCTTCTGGCGCAGAAACAAAGCAGTATTCATCATTTGAAGAAGTAAGGTAGATTAAATCACTAATTTTAAATGGAAAGTCAAAAGGTTTAGCAAAAACATAAAACTTTTTACCCTCGGTTGTTCCATTAGAAAATATATATTTATTTAAAAATCCAACATCAACGTCAGTAGTACTCCATTTGCCAAAACTAAATTGACGCACATTAATAACCTGTCTTCCAAAATTTCCTTCAGTATAGCACTTATTTATTATTCTAGATTTGGTCGGAATAGAAAAAGAGCTGGTTTTTCCTTCTTCAAATCCAGTTTCAAGAGGATTTAATAAAACACCAACTTCTTTTGCAACTTTGGCATCACTTTGCATACTTCCAGTATCAATAATTTTTGATATAAGTATAAATGCAAAAATAAAAACAGAGATTCCAACAATTATTGCAAAAATCCACGTAAAAGACATTTCAATACCCCTAGAGTTTAATTTTACCATTTTAATTTATTGTAACAAGCTGTGTCCCATATTCTTTTTCAATATTTAGAGTTATTTTTCCCTTTCTATTTTCAAAACAAAGAGGGTCATCATTTTCAGTAATTTTCACAATATCAATATGTTGGATATAAAAAGAACTCAAATCCCCACCAGACTCCAAAGGAAAAAATATAACATTTTCATTAGTATGATATCCAGGACGAAGCTCTTCATACATGTCGGTGTTTGTGCTTAAACCTCTTTCTCGAGATTCCCCATAGTCGACAAAGCAAACTTTTTTTATTTTTTGGGGCAAATTGTAGGTTTTTTCTTGAGAGCCCTGCGACGCTTTCCACACTTTGTCAACGTCGTCTTGAAGCGAATCATAAAATTGTCCAATTTTAACAGTATCATTCATTCCAAGCAATGTCTTAATTGCAAAAAAGGTAAAAATCAAAAAGATAACTATTAAAATTATAGAAAACATCATACCAAAAGATAATTTCATCTGAGCACGTCTATCACATCTTTTCATAAACAAAACAAACAACGATAGCTTATAAAATTTCCCCCAAGGGATCCGACTTAATAGTATGGGGATCCCGGGAGTCGAACCCGGGACACCTAGATCTTCAGTCTAGTGCTCTCCCGCTGAGCTAGATCCCCATATGTATAAAAAACAAAAATCTGTTTTTTATAAGTGTATTGGTTAGAGGTTTTATCGTCAAAAATGAAACGGCCACAAAACATTTATAAAGAATGCTAAATTAAAAATAATAAAGATGGTGGAAACAAAAAAAGAAAAAAAGGTCGCAGGTGAAAGACTTGGAATTTCTGGATTCACATTAGGCGTAGTAGGAATAGTTTTAGTTTTATTCAGTCCAATAGCTGGAATTCTTTCTGCAATTACTGGTGCAGTTTTTTGCATAATTCAAAGAAAGAAAAATAAAACAACTTTATCAAAAGCAGGATTAATATTAGGAATAATTGGAATCATTCTAAATGCATCATATATAATTATCGCAGTTTACTGGATATTCCCGTATTTACAACAACAAGGATTATTGTAATTTAACAAAATGACAAAAAATAAAAAAGCAGCAATGGAAATGAGCGTAGGAACAATAGTAACAATAGTTCTTTTAATGACAGTTTTAGTGTTAGGGTTAGTCCTAGTTAGAAATATATTTTCCTCAGCAACAAAAAGTGTAACTTCAATCGATAGTCAGGTAACTACAGAAATTAATAATCTTTTCACATCAGAAAATAAAGATCTAGTTGTAACATTAGGGTCAGGCCATTTAGCGGACGTTAAACAGGGCTCTGAATCATTTGGATTCGTTTTCGGATATTCCCCAGATAATCCAACAGATTTAATAGACGGAAACTGTAGGTATTATATAGAGGCTTCAAGTCAAAATACCTATTGCGCCGGAATTCTTGGTGGAGGAAGTGCGGGAGCTAATGAAGCAAGAGGTTGGCTTTTAACAGGATTCGAGAATGTTGAATTTGACGAAATACAAAAAAATGCAGGATATGCATTAGTAAGAATGAGCATACCCGAAGCTACACCAATATGTTTACAAAGATATACGGTATCAATAAAGTGTAATGGTCACACTACTTCTTCAACATTCTTTGATATTAATGTAGTGAAGCAAGGAATTTTTAAATAAAAATTCCAATAACATCATAGCTTCTATTCAACTTTTAAAAACATTTCATATCTTTTTAATTTATTCGCCCTTATTAATTAGGGGAGAAAAACAAAAAACATTGATAATCCAACTCCACATGAAAAGAACCCAACAGAACCATTTCCAATTAAATATTTAAACATACATATTCTTTTATTTTTATGAAATTAAAATTATACAATACTCTAACAAAAAAAAAGGAAGAATTTGTTCCAATAAAAAAGAATGAGGTTGGGGTTTATGGATGTGGGCCAACGGTTTATTGGACTCAGCATATTGGAAATTTATTTCGTTATGTTTTTGAAGATTATTTAGTAAGAGTTCTAAAATACGATGAATATAAAATAAAACACGTAGTCAACGTAACAGATGTGGGACATTTAACTTCAGACGCCGATGAGGGCGAGGATAAAATGGAGTCTGCAGCAAAAAAAGAGGGCAGGTCTGCAGAGGAAATTGCAAACCAATATCTAGAAGAATTCAAAAACGACTTAAAAGAAATGAATATAATTGAGCCAGACGTCTGGCCAAAAGCAACCGAACACATAAAGGACCAAATAGATTTAATAAAAACTTTAGAAAAAAAAGGATTCACCTACAAAACTTCGGACGGAATCTATTTTGATACATCAAAGTTAAAAGATTATGGAAAATTAGGGAATACAAATACAGAAAAAATTGTAGCTGGAAAAAGAGTGTCGGTAGGAGAAAAGAAAAATAAAACAGATTTTGCACTCTGGAAATTCTCGGATAGACCGGGAATTAGACAACAAGAATGGAAATCTCCATGGGGGTTAGGTTTCCCGGGTTGGCACATAGAGTGTTCTGCAATGTCTTCAAAATATTTAGGAAAACACTTCGACATCCACACCGGAGGAGAAGATCACATTCAGATTCATCACGCAAATGAAATAGCGCAATCTGAAGCAGCTTTTGGCAAAAAACCATGGGTAAACTATTGGCTTCATTCAAGATGGTTATTGTTCAAAGGAGAAAAGATGTCAAAATCTAAGGGAGGGTTATATTTATTATCGGATTTAAAAGAAAAAGGATTTTCTCCATTAGACTATAGATATATGTGCCTAACATCTCACTATAGAAAACAGTTAAATTTCTCAATTGAACTTTTAGAAAAATCACAAACTGCATATAAAAGATTAAAAAACAAAATTCAAGAAATAAAAAACGATAAAAAGACAAACAAAAAATATCTAGAAGAATTCGAAAACGCAATTAATGACGACTTAAATATACCTCAAGCTCTACAGGTTCTCTGGAAATTAGTTCGAGACGAGAAAGCAGAGGGAAAAATAAAAACAATAGAGAGAATGGATGAAGTTTTTGGACTTGATTTATTAAAAACCCAAATATCAAAAACGCCAAAAGAAGTTCAAGAGCTAATAGACGAGAGAAATGAAGCAAGAAAAAACAAAGATTGGAAAAAATCTGATAAATTACGAGATAAGATTTCTAAATTAGGATATGAAGTTGCAGATACATCAGAAGGAACAAAAATCACCTTAAGGTAATTCTCTAAAAGTTTACACTATATTTGAGTCATAAATTAAACCTTCACCCACTTCACCAGTAATACTATGCTCCCATTTACAGCTTTTTTTAACTGAATCAACCTCATAAATAACTGGATTTTTTTGACCTATTCCTGTAACATTTTCTGGATTATTAAAATCAATTTCGAGCAACACTCCAAGTAGAGCAGTATTTATACGATGATGTGCAATAATTAAAACATTTTCGTAATCTTTTAAAAGAAGATTCTTAATAAATTCTTTTGCACGATTAATAACATCATTCATGCTTTCACCTTCTGGAAATTGAAAATCTAAATCAGTACGTCTTTTTTCCAAACGTTCTAAAACCTCACCTTCAATAATTTCCCCATCATCCAACCCAAAATCAAATTCCCTAATTAAATCATTTTTTTCAATTTCCAATGATAGTACTTTTGAAAGTGGTTCAGCAGTTTCAATCGCGCGATGAAGCGGGGAAGAAATAAAGGCATCAAAATTTCTTTCTTTAAAAATTTCAATAAGTTTCCCGGCATGCTCTCTTCCCAAATCAGTTAATTTTGCAGCATGAGAGTTCCCGCTTAGCCTGTTTTCAGTATTTTTATCAGTTTTTCCATGTCTAATAATTACTATTTTCATATAAAATATAAAAATTAAGACATTATAAAGATAACCCTTCACGAATAATTTTATAAAGATTCTAAATCTTCTAAATAGAAGATGGTGAACAAAAATAAATCTTACAAATACGAATCATTTATAGACCTGAAATATAGGCCCAAAAAAACAGACCTTATCTGCCAATTTAAGATACTTCCAGCTAAGGGTTTTACTTTTAGGGAGGTTGCATCCATGACCGCAGGCGAATCTTCTGTTGGAACTTGGACGGAGGTTGAAACAATGAATAAAGAGATAGGTGAAACTCTTTCACCAAAAGTTTTCTATTTAGATAAAAAAAACAACAGAGCGAGAATTGCTTATCCAATCGAACTTTTTGAATTAGGAAATTTGCCAGAAATTCTTTCATCTGTAGGAGGAAATATCTACGGAATGAAATCAGTAAAAGGTCTTTTTTGGGAAGACGTAGAAATTCCAAAAAAAATGTTAGAAAGTTTTAAGGGGCCACGCTTCGGAATAAAAGGAGTAAGAAAAAGGTTGAAAGTAAAAAACAGACCACTGGTTGGAACAATTGTAAAGCCAAAAGTTGGACTAACCGAAACGCAACACGCAAGAGTAGCTTATGAGTCCTGGGTTGGAGGTTGCGACATAGTTAAAGACGATGAAAACCTAACCTCTCAAACTTTTAACAAGTTCAAAAAAAGATTTCTCCTAACAATTAAGGAGTTAAAGAGAGCCGAAAAAGAAACAAAAGAAAAAAAGGCGTATCTCATCAATTGTACTGCTGAAACCGAAGAGATGAAGAAGAGGATTAAATTCGTAGAACAAAATGGAGGAAACTACATTATGCTTGACATAGTAACTTTAGGCTGGGCGGCAGTTCAGACCGCAAGAGATTTTACAAAACTTCCAATTCACGCTCATCGTGCAGGTCACGCAATGTTCGATAGAGATAGAGACAGCTTCGGCATGAGCATGGAGGTAATAGCCCAATTTGCAAGAATGGTGGGAGTAGACACATTACACATAGGAACGGCATACGGAAAAATGGCGGGAGGAAAAAAAGAGGTGTTACATATAGAAAAAGAGATGGAAAGCAAATTTACTAAAAAAACAAAAGAAAATTTGGCACAAAATTGGCACAGAGTAAAGCCAGTTTTTGGCGTTGCATCAGGAGGAGTTTATCCAAATATAGTGCCAGACATAATGAAATTCATGGGAAAAGATGTCGTAATTCAGGCAGGTGGAGGAATTCATGGACACCCAAGTGGAACTAGAGCTGGGGCAGTAGCAATGCGTCAGGCAGTTGACGCAACACTAAAAAAGAAAACACTAAAGCAATACGCAAAAACTCATGAAGAACTAGAACTTGCTCTAGAGAAATGGTAAAAAAAAGAATATCTAGCAAATTTTTTATAATTTTTTTAATACTATTTGTAATATCAATTTTATTATTAGGTAATTTTAATAAATTGACTGGTTTTGTTTCGGTAAGTAATTCGGGGATATTAAAGAGTCCATCAATATTCAATATAGGTGATTATTTTTTAAATATAGCAGGAAATGTAATATCCATATCTGAAACAATTTCGGTAACATCATGTATAAACATAAGTTCATCTGGAGAATATGTTTTAGAAGATAGTTCTATAGCAGATTACAATCCTGGAGATAATAATGGTTGCATCAATATAAATTCAAGCGACATTATTTTTGATTGTCAAGGAAATACGATTGATGGGCAAGATACGGGAAGCGCAATAAGAATAGTTGGAGAAAGTGGATCGCATATAACAAATATTACAATAAAAAATTGCGATATTAACGATTTTTCGTCAGGGATATTTATAGAATACGTAAGTAGCTCAATTATAGAAGACAGCTCTATTAATTCCCCTTCGAGTTCAGGAATATATTCCTCTTTTTCATCCTTTAATTTATTTAGAAGAATAACTGGAACAAATGCCCAATCAAATCTTTACGGTAGGGCAAGCATGGCATTAGCACAATCAGATAATAATAACATTACAGATAGTATCTTTGAAAATAATTATAGAGGAATAGTTATTAGTGGAGGATCGGACGATAACAGAATATATTCTACAAACATAACAGACAATACATATGGGATAGTTCCATATGGCAATGAAGATAATTATATTTATAATAATTTTTTTAACAATATAAACAATTCAAAAATTTCATCTGATTCTTCAAATTACTTTAACACAGAACTTGATTGTACAGAAATAAATATCATAGGGGAATTGTGTATAGCCGGAAATTATTGGGCAAATCCAAGCGGAACAGGAGTAAGCGAAAACTGCATAGACGCTAATGACAATGCAATATGCGACGACATATACGACTTAGGATATGACAACGTAGATAATTATCCTCTAACATATAGAGGGGGGGATGCAGGGGCACCAATATCTATCTTAGATTATCCAGAAGATGAATATGGAATAAAAAATGGAACCATAAACTTTAGCTGCACAGGAGGAGATAGCGTAGGTCTTGCAAGCATAACATTCTATCTGTGGGATTCAAATAGCAATTTAATTAAAAATATTACAACAGATATATCTGGAACCTTAAGTCAAGCCAATTTTTCATACGATTTTGTCATTAATGACAATTATCTTTGGAACTGTTTAATAGAAGATTCAGATTCAAATATAGATTGGGGAATTAATAGAACGATATATGCAGAGAGCACACTTCCCTCTATAAGTATATCATACCCAATAGACGGAAACACTTATTCAAGTTATGTTACACAACTAGATTTTAGCGCTACCGACGAGCATCTAAATAGATGTTGGTATAATTTAAATGATTATTTAGGAAACATAGAAGTTCCATGTAATCAGTCCGTCACAGGGATAGAATCTATTAATGGTTGGTATAATTGGACCGTTTACGCTGAAGATTTAAGCGGAAATATAGGAAGCAAAAGCATAGAGATAAAAACAGACGCTCCACTAGATCTTAGAATAAATACGTCAAGAACCGAATGCATTGCTCCATGCGGGATATTCTTTGATGTAACAATCACAAAGGGGTTGCTTGAAAACGATTACGTAAACCCTCACTTCACATGGGATTTCGGAGATCCAAGCACCGAAACATGGATACCCACAGGAAAAAGTAAAAACAAAGCCTATGGTTTTATCGCATCTCATATTTATGAAAATCCGGGAACATATACAGTCAGTCTAAATCTAAAAGATGTAGAGGGAAATGAGCATAACGACAATACAATCCAAATCAATGTACTAGCAGAACCGTCCGGAGGTTGGGATACAACCTGCATTTCAAGAGAGGGAAATTTTGAAGAATGTCCAGTCGGAGCAACACAAAAACAAACGACAAACACGATAGATGTTACGAATATAATTAATAATACAAAAAATAATTCAAGAATTTTATTCAAAAGGGGAGATATTTGGAATATAGAAACATATGCAAGTAGCACGAATAACATCTTTGCCATAAATCAAAAAGAATTAATTGAAATAGGGTCATATGGAGAAGGGGAAAGGCCAAAAATTTATCACATGAATGATCCAGATATGCATGAAAGTTTATTCTCGCTATATGAATCAAGAGATATAAGATTTAATGGAATAGAGCTAGGAGCAAGGCATAATACTGGCTGGAATGCCCTGATATACCTATATTCCACATCGGATCACGCATTAATTTCAAATATGACATTTAATGGAACCTATCGTGTTGGAATAAATGCTTATGCAGAAAATGTCTTCATATCAGATTCTAATTTTTATTTTACGGACTATCTATCAATATACGGACCCGCTCCAAAAACAAGCATAATAGGAAATGTATTTTCTTATCCTGATGTTTCTACAGATTCAAGAAGCGGAATAAGATTGGCAAGCATTGTGAGGGACAGGCATCATCCAGGAAAAACAATATTTTCGAATAATTATTGTTTTAGGGATGGAGCATGGTGCCTAAGGGCATACAATGGACCACTAGTAGTTTCAGATAACATAATGAATGGCACAGCTTCCATGTCAACACTTACTGCTCTTTGTCAAGGGTGCGACCCAGGAACAAAAAACAATCTTATAGAAAGAAATGTGTTTTATTCTCCAGAAGAATATGCATCAGAGCCCGGTCCAGCAGTTGGAATGGGGAGTAAGGACATAGGGGTGATTAGAAATAATATTTTTTATAATGCTCTTTCAACAAAAATAAGCTTAAGCTATGTCCCAATGGACCAAAACCCAGGACCCGGAAACTATGGAAATGAAAGTGATAAATTATACGTTTATCATAATGTAGTTTATAACCATGATATAACTAAGGGCATGGCAGTATATACTAGAACAGAAGCAAATCTTATTGACGTAAGAAACAATATTTTTTATAACATTGGACCAAGTGATCAATATCATTCAATAATTAGAATAGATAATTTTTCCAAGATTCAAAACCTAACAATTGATAATAATCTATGGTACTCCCCAAATATACCCAAACCAGTCTACATGAATGGCATTAGTTTAAATCTAACAGCGTGGTCAGATAATTTTAATATTAGTTATAATGAGTTGTGCTCTCAAGACTATGATGATATTTGTGATGATTACAATCCAAAATTTTTAAATACAAATTCATTAAGTCCTAATTTTATGAAAATAAATGAATCGAGTCCAGCATATAACTCTGGAGCAAATATTCCCGTATTTGAAGATCGCCATAACAACCCAAGGCCGTATGACACAGGTTGGGACATAGGGGCAAATGAGTACACATTCGAAGCATCAGCATATTGCGGAGATAGCTCATGTAACAATGGAGAAACCTGTTCATCTTGTTCAAGCGATTGTGGAGAGTGTGCAGCAGTTGGAGATGATAGCGGAAGTAATAATGGAGGAGCTGGAGGTATTTCTGGTGCAATTGTTGCACCAATCCCATCAACAGACGAAAAAGAACCAGCCCCAACAGTAGAAACAAATCAAAGCCTGACAGAAGAGATAAAAGACAAGATAAGCATTCTAACAGGAAAAGCAGTTGAAGGAATCGGAGAACTTGGAGATGCAGTTAAAATAAATAGAAGATTAATAACGGTAATATCAGTAACCCTACTAATAGCAGGGACATTAGTATATTATGTCAAAAGAAAAAAGGGCATACGGGGTGGCTAGTTTTATAACGCCAAATATTTTTAAGTATTTTAGATATATTTATGAATAAGAAAATCGATAAAGAAAAAGAGAAAAATGGTAAAAAAAAGAGGCAAAATAAAGTTAGGTGTATATTTGATAGCAATTTTTATATTTTCAATTGTATTAATTTCAGCAGTTGACGACATTAGCAACATAGAAGATTTTGTTACAGCAAGTAGTGGTGGGGTATTGCAAATTACCCCAATTCTCAACGTAGGAGATTATCTTCTAAATGTGGCAGGAAATTCAATAATAACAACTTGGTCTATTCCAGTAACATCATGTATAGACATAACTTCACCCGGAAATTATATTTTAGGTGCCCCCATATCAAACTCCAACCCCGGAATCAATAATGGATGCATCAATATAGATTCAAGCGATGTTGTTTTTGATTGTCAAGGAAATTGGATAGACGGACAAGATGTTGGAAATGGGATAAGAGTACAAGGAAGCAGTGGAATAAGTTTAGTAAATGTCACAATTAAAAATTGCAACATCAACGATTTCAAAAATGGAATATTTATAGAGTATTTAGATCAATCCATAATAGAAAGCAGTTCTGTTAATTCATCATATGAAACCGGAATATATATATCTCGTTCTGATAATAACATAATAACAGATATTGTATCAAAAAATAATCCATCCGATCTATTTGGAAGAGGCGGAATATCAATAACATATTCAACCTATAACAACATAACTAACAGTGATTTTAATAACAATCATAATGGAATAGTTCTACAGCAAGGCTCCGAATATAATAATATTTTTAATTCAAATATTTCAAGCAATCCTTATGGAATTGTTACAACAAAAGCAATAGAAAATTATATTTATAATAATATTTTTAATAATATTGAAAACATAGAGACAGATTCAGAATATTTAAATTATTTTAACATTCAATCAGATTGTTCACAAAGAAATATTATAGGAGAAGTTTGTTTATCTGGAAATTATTGGGCTAATCCAACCGGTACGGGCATAAGTCAAAATTGTGCAGATAATGATGACAACACTGTTTGTGACGGAGCATACCAGATAGACGCAACAAGCATTGATAATTATCCATTGACATATAGAACCAAATCCATAGAAATACCCATTTCTATACTAAATTTTCCAGAAGATGAGCGTGGTTCACAAAATGGAGAGGTAGATTTCACATGCACAGCAGGAGATAATACAAACATAGAAAGTATAACACTATATATTTGGGATTCTACAGATAATATAGTTAAAAACACAGTAGCCACCACTAGTGGTACACTAACTAGCGAAAACTTTTTTCACACTTTTACGGCAGAAGATGATTACACCTGGAATTGTTTAGTCGAAGATTCAGATGGAAATATAGATTGGAGCACCAATAGAACAATATATTTTGAACAAACTCCTCCAGTTGTTAGCATTTCATATCCAAGAGATGGAGATACATATACAAGTTTTGTTACACAATTAGATTTTAGTGCCACAGACGAGCATCTAAAAAAATGCTGGTATAATTTAGATGACTATTTAGGAAATATAGAAGTTACGTGCAATCAGCCAATCACAGGGGTAGAATCTATTAATGGTTGGTATAATTGGACCGTTTATGCTGAAGATTTAAGTGGAAACATAGGAAGCGCAAGTATAGAAATAGAAACAGATGCCCCAACAGATCTTAGAGTAAGTGCATCAAGAACAGAATGTATCGCACCATGTGGAGTATTTTTTGATGCAACAGCCACAAAGGGATTACTTGAAAACGATTACGTAAACCCTCATTTCACCTGGGATTTCGGAGATTCAAGTAGCGGAAAATGGAAACCTACAAAAAAAAGTAAAAATAAAGCATATGGCTTCATTGCATCACATGTTTATGAAAATCCTGGAATATATTCAGTCAATGTAAATCTAAAAGATACACAAGGAAATGAATATAACGACAATACGATTCAAATCAATGTATTAGAAAAACCATCCGGAGATTGGGATACAGTCTGCATCTCAAGAGAAGGAAATTTTGAGGGATGCCCAGCAGGAGCAACAGAAAAACAAACAACAAGCGCAACAGATGTGACAGATGCAATTAATAATGCAGAGGATAATTCAAAAATTCTTTTTAGAAGGGGGGATGTTTGGTCGATAGAAACATATACAGATGGAGTAGAGCCAATTTTTAATATAGCAGGAGAATCTATTGAAATAGGTGCGTATGGAGAAGGAGAAAAGCCAAAAATATATCACATGAACGATCCAAATGGGCATGAAAGTTTATTTCAAATACTCGGTGCAACAGATATTAGAATTAGGGATATAGAATTAGGAGCAGAGCATAATACCGGTTGGAATGTTTTAATTTACCTATACTCCACATCAGATCATTCATTAATTTCAAACATAACATTTAATGGAACCTATCGTATTGGGATAAGGCTTTACTCACCAAATACATTCATCGTAGATTCAGATTTTCTTCTCGCAGATTATTTAGCAATATACGGACCTGCTCCAAAATCAAGTGTAATGGGCAACACATTCTCTTATCCAGATCCAACAGTGAATCCAAAAAATGGAATAAGATTTGCTTATGCAACAGGAGACCCAAATCATCCCGGAAAAACAATATTTTCAAATAATTTTGCTTTTAGGGATTGGGCTTGGGCACTTAGGGCATATAATGGACCATTAATAGCATCTGACAATATAATGAACGGAACAGGTTCTATGTCAACCCTTAGGGCTGTATGTCACGAATGCGATCCCGGAACAAATACTGCACTTATAGAAAGAAATGTGTTTTATTCTCCAAGAGAATATGAAACAAGCCCCAGTCAAGCAATTGGAATGGGAAGTAAGGACATTGGAGTAATTAGGAATAATATTTTTTATAACGTTCTTTCGGGAAAAATAAGTTTAAGCTATGTCCCAATGGATCAAAACCCGGGGCCCGGAAATTATGGAAACGTAAGTGATAAATTATACGTTTATCACAATACGCTCTATAATAATGATAATATGAATGGTAATGGAATACACATAAGGACAGAGGCAAATCTAATAGAGGTTAAAAACAATATTATTTATAGTATGGGAGAGGATGACCAGTATCATTCATTGTTTATAATAGAAAATTTTACAATAATAAAAGACCTTAGATTAGATAATAATTTATGGTATTCTCCAGCCATGCTAGAAACTGGATTGATAAATGGAGATGATTTAACACCAACAGAATGGACAAATAATTTTGGCATAAGTCAAAATAAATTATGTGATTTAAATGGAAACGGTGTTTGCGACGACTATAACCCAGAATTTTTAAGCACAAACCCGGCAAGTCCTAATTTTATGAGAATAGATGACCTCGGTCCAGCATATAACTCTGGAGCAGATGTCCCCGTATTTGAAGATTATAATAATAATCCAAGGCCATATGAATCAGGTTGGGATATTGGAGCATATGAATACACAGCAGATATGAGTCCGCCATATTTCACAAAAATTTCAAACATAACAATAGGTACAAATACGACACTAAGCACAACTATCGAGGCCGATGACGATATTGCGATAGACGGATTTTTAATAAATGATACAACAAATTTTGCAATAACATATGCAGGTGGATTATTAACTAATGCAACAAGATTAAACATAGGAATTTATAACATAAATATTTCAGTAAATGATACAAGTGGGAAATCAGCATCAGAAAAGATTTGGGTAAATGTTTTAGAAAACGCTTCTTTTTCTCCTTCAAATAATATTACTTCTTTGTATTGTGGAGATGGAATATGCAACAACGAAGAAAGTCACTCTTCTTGTCCAGAGGATTGCGAAGAAGAAACAATTATAGGTAGAATTAAGAATGCACTTAGTAATATCTTTAGTAATACAGGTGCAGATGCCGACGGCCTAGGGGGCAAAGTTTATCGTGGTTTTTTTATTTTGTTAGTAATATTAATTATAATACTTTCCATAATCGTTTCTTTTCTTTTAATACGCAAGATTTTATATTATTGGATAGATTATGTAGGAGATGAAGATATTATAGCAGAAGACGCAGAAATTGCACAATAAAAAATAAAATTAATTTTTTTAATAATTTTAGACACATTTATGAATGATTAAGTCGATAAAATAATAGAAAAATGAAAAAAGAGGAGGGTAAAATGAAACTAGGAAGATTTATAGCAATTTTAATTTTAATAAGCATATTAATTTTAGCAAATAATATTAATTTTAACAGATTAACGGGTTTTAACATTGGAGTGCTTGAAGATGCCATCACAATATCAAATATAACAAAAATGCACTCTTATCCAGCTAGCATTGCGGGAGGAGGTTATGCAAACATATATTGTGGTCCAAAGAGTAGCCGATATGATCCAGAAAATATAGATGTAACACTATATTATAAAAATAATCAGAGCAACACATGGAATGAATTATCAACTTTATATGTCGATAAGCAAATAATATCAACCCATGGCGATTCAATAACAGCTGGTTCACAATTGCATCACCCCGATCCAGCTTATATTGGTCTTTCTGAACCTAATGTCATTGAGCATCAATATCAGTATTGGCTTGATTACCACATGAGTTCAAACGCTTCTGCTCTAAATAGTTCAGGATATGAAGTTTATAACAGGGCTTATCCCGGATATTATTGTAGCTGGATATCATCTCGTTTTGAAAGGGACTCCCCAGGTTCAGATTATGCAATAATTATGTGCGGAACAAATGCTATCTATAATTGGACCGAAGAGTCAAGTCCATATGTACCCTTAATGATAGACTCTGCAAGAAGCAGAAGTATAAAACCAATATTAATGACAATTCCTCCAATGAGTGGAAATGCAGAAGATAGAAACTGCCAAAACATAACTGATTATAATAATTGGTTAAGAGATTATTCAAGAGACGAAAACATAATTCTTGTTGACTTGCATCCATTATTTACTGATGGTATTCCTTGTGATGATTCAAATCTGGACGGCCTAAATACCAGTTTATTCAATAATGATGCTCCTTGGCTTACTCTCGGAGGATGGGTGCATCCAAATATACGAGGTCATAAAGTTATTGCAAATGCGATCTGGGAACAAGCATTCAATAAAACTATTTTTGGAGGATATAAAGCATCAGTTAAAATTGATACACCAGGCCAATACGATATAAAATGTACAGTTACTGAATATGGCGGACTAAATGAAAGTAAGATTTACACCAATAACATAGAAGTAACAGGAGCCATGGGGGAACACTGCGGAGATGAAACATGTAATAATGGTGAAAGCTGTTATTCTTGTTCGGGCGATTGCGGAGAGTGCCAAATAGCAGACACGACCCCACCGACATTTACAACAATTTCAAACATAACAATAGATAGTGAATCATCATTAATTTCAAATATTCAAGCAAATGATAATATCGAAATAGATAAATTCAGTATAAACGACACAACAAACTTTGCAATAGTACCTTCTAACGGAACTCTAACCAACGCAACAAAATTGAACATGGCAATTTATAACATAAATATATCAGTAAATGATACATCTGGAAATATTGCATCAGAACTAATTTGGATTAATGTTTCAGAAAATGTCCAAGAACATTGTGGAGACGGATTATGCAATAATAACGAAACTTGTTCTTCTTGCTCAAGCGATTGTGGAGAGTGTACAGATACAGATGAAAATAATAACGAAGACAATAGTAATCCAACCCAAAACTCGTCCAACAGTACCTCATCCAACAACCTTCCAGTTAATAATACTTTTGAAGACAATCTTAGAAAGATGGCAATCATCACAACTATAATTCTTATTGCTTTGATATCCATAATAGTTTCGTTTTTTTTAATACGAAAAATTTTAAATTTTGGAAAAACAGATTCAGATGTTGAAGATATTATAACAGAAGACATAGAAAGCTCAGAATAAAAAACAAAACCCACTCAAAATGTTCAATAAAAAATATAGAAAAGGAATTTTTATCGTAACGTATGCAATAAAAAACAAAGAGCCAGAATATCTAATTTTAAAACGAAAACTTCACTGGAAAGGCTGGGAATTTCCAAAAGGTGGATTCAAAAAACTTGAAACAATAAAGGGGGCAATAAAAAGAGAAATAAGAGAAGAAACGGGATTAAAAATTTTAAAAATAAAAAATCTAAAAGAATCTGGAGAATACAAATACAAAAAAGAGCTACCAGACAGAAAAGGGATAATCGGACAGACATATAAATTATACGCAGTCGAAGTCAAAAAGAAAAAAGTAAAAATAGACAACATAGAGCATACACATAGCAAATGGTTAAATTTCAAAAAAGCACTAAAAACATTAACTTGGCCAAATCAAAGAAAATGCTTAAGAAAAGTTGACAAATACATAAATTCCCAAAATCTATAAACCCACACGCCCTTTTTCTATCATGATAAACTTTAGAGAATTCACAACATCTTCAAAAAAACAGGTTCTAGCTGGAAAGTCAGCCCAAAACAACGAGGATCTAATAGCTCAAGTAGAGCCAACTGAGGACGTTTTTCACACAGAAGCACCAGGAAGTTCGTTTGTGAACATAAAATCCACAAAAACAAACAAGGTAGATAGATATGAGGCTGCAACCTTTTGTGCAGCATTTTCACAAACATTTCGAGACAACCAAAATGACACAATTGTGCACCATTTTAAAGGCTCAGATATTACTAAATCAAAATTAATGAAGTTGGGAACGTTTAAAGTAAAAAAATTCAAAACTATTAAAGTTAAAAAGGCGGATATATTAAAAATAAAACAATGAAAGCAGATTTTCAAATAGGCAAAAACGGAATAACAGACAATTTCTTAGAAACTCTTAAAATCTATTTCACAAAAAACAGAAGCGCAAGAATCTCAATATTAAAATCGGCCGGACGAGAGGATAAGAAAAAATACGTAAAAGAGATATTAGACTCACTCGGAAAAACTTACACAACAAAAGTAATAGGTTTCGTAATAGTTGTAAAGAAATGGCGAAGAGACATGCGGGAGTGATTCTAATGCAAGTAAAAATAAAAAAATTACACGATAATGCAGTTATTCCCAAATATGCAAAAAACGATGATGCAGGAATGGATATAACCGCAACTTCAATTAAAAAAACTCAAGATTATATCGAATACGGAACCGGCTTATCTTTTGAAATCCCGAAAGGGCACGTCTGCCTAATTTTTCCCAGAAGCAGTCTCTCAAATAAAGATCTGATCCAAGCAAATCATGTAGGCGTGTTAGACTCAGGATACAGGGGCGAACTAATACTAAGATACAAAGTTGTCGGAGAAAAAATATACAAAGTAGGAGAAAGAATAGCACAAATAATCATAATACCCTATCCAAAAATAGAATTCGAGGAGACGAATGAGCTCTCAGGCTCAGAAAGAAAGGATGGAGGATTCGGAAGCAGCGGAGAATAAAATTTTAGCAAATTTTATAAACGATAATTTACCTATAATAAAAATGACAACTAATGATAAAGTTCCGGAACTAACAAATGGAGAATTTGAAGCATTCACTAAAGAAGGCACAGTTCTAATTGATTTTTTTGCAGATTGGTGCATGCCATGTATGATGATGAGTCCGATTGTAGACGAATTATCAGAAAAGATGGGAGACAAGGTAAAATTTGGAAAAGTTAATGTAGATGACAACAGAATTATAGCCCAAAAGTTTAATGTTTCATCAATACCTCATTTTGTAATTCTAAAAGATGGAGAAGTCAAAGAGGTATTCAATGGTTCATTGTCGGAAGAAGATTTAGAAGAGAAAGTAAAAGCACATTTATAGTTAAAAATTCACGAATCCGAAGATTTTATATACTGATTTTAGCATATTTTTTATATGGCCTCGTAGCTCAGTCTGGTAGAGCACTTGACTTTTAATCAAGCTGTCGCGGGTTCGATCCCCGTCGAGGTCATAATTAGGGCTCGAAATCGCGACCGTCGCGGGCGAATAATGTTCACTTTTAATTAATTGCGAAGCACGAAAGTGAGCTTACGAGGAGATCCCCGTCGAGGTCATGTTTATATCATAAAGTCAAAATAATCCACTAAATTTAACCAATATTCCACTAAATTACCCAGATTTTACCCAAAAACACCCCCTCAGCGAAAGATTTATAAAGGAATTTTTGATTTATTTTATTATTGCAAAGTCACAAATATTCTTATTAGAGTATAGTCTTATTCATACCACATAAAAATGCACATTCTACAACCAAAACACACAAAACTCGACGAGAAAGAGGCGCAAAAGCTATTAGATGAATTAAATATTTCTAGATCACAATTACCAAAAATTTTAGTTGGAGACGCCGGATTACCCGAAGGATGCGATGTTGGAGATATAGTAAAAATAGAAAGAAAAGAAGGAGATAAAATAAATATATATTTTAGAGTAATAGTATAAAATGAATAAAGATAACAGACATATAATAATTAAAAAATACTTAGAAGACCACTCACTTGTGGAGTCGAATATAGCCTCATTTAATAATTTTATTGGAACAAGAATGCAGGGGATTGTGGACGAGATTGGAGCATCTATTAATAATGACGATTTTGAGATTACTTTAGGTAAAATTGAAGTAGGAAAGCCCAGAATTGTAGAAGCAGACGGAAGCACGTCCCTTGTTACTCCAAGTCAAGCCAGGTTAAGAAATTTAACATATTCTTCCCCGGTAACTTTGGAGATGACCGTAAAAAAAGACGATCAGGTAGATTCTCAGGTTGTAGAAATAGGAATGATGCCAGTTATGGTAAAAAGTAAAGCATGTAATACGCATGGAATGAGTAAAGACGAGTTAGTAGAAAATTACAACGACCCACTAGATACAGGCGGATATTTTATCGTTAATGGAAATGAAAGAGTAATGGTTATGGCAGAAGATTTAGCAGAAAATCAACCATTTATTGAAAACAATGCAAAGGGAGAGTTGTTATTAAGACTTTTTTCACTTCGTGGAACATATAGAATACCAGTAACACTTACCGAAACAAAAGAAGGTGTTTTTGAAACAACTTTCTCAAGGCTAAGAGATATTCCAGCAGTAGTTTTAATAAAGGCTTTAGGTCTAACAAAAGAAGCAGATATAGCAAAATACATTGGAAAAGAAACAGACAGTTTAATTGTTAATTTATATGAATATGTAGACATAGCAACTCAAGAAGACGCAATGAGAGATATTGCAGAGAGAGCCAACCTGCAAGGAACAGATAAAGAAATTTTAGATAGAGTAGAGCAAAGAATTGATTCATATTTATTTCCACACATAGGACAAACAAAAAAGGATAGAGAAAAAAAAGCAGTAACTCTTTGCAAATTTATAAAACAATATTTACTTGCAAAAGAAAATCCAAAATTAAGAACAGATAAGGATCATTACGCAAATAAAAGAGTGAGGCTTTCAGGGGATTTGCTTTCAAGTCTTTTTAGAGTTAATTTAGGAATTCTTCTAAGAGACGTTCAGTACTCATTGCAAAAATCTTCAAAAAGAAAAAAATTCTATTCAATAAAAACAATCGCAAAGTCAACTCTTTTCTCACATAGAATGGAATCATCAATTGCAACAGGTTCATGGACTGGAGAAAGAAACGGAGTAACACAAAACATGGATAAAACAAACTATTTGGCTATTATTTCACAGCTTCAAAGAGTTGCAAGTATGTTAGCAAGTGATCAAGAAAACTTTAAAGCAAGAACTCTTCATCCAACGCATTACGGAAGATTCTGTCCAATCGAAACTCCAGAAGGAACCGAAATTGGTTTAAGAAAAAACTTAGCAATTCTTTCAAGAATAGCAACAGGTGTAGAGATAGATGAAAAGAAATTTGTAAAAGACTTAGTTGATATAGGTCTAAACGAGGAAGGCATAGAGGGCGTAGAGGTTTTTTTCAATGGTAAGTTTTTAGGTAATACAGAAAATCCAGGAGAGTTTGCAAAAAAAGTTAGAGAAAAAAGAAGGGCAGGAGAATTACCAAATTATTTAGGAATAAGAAACAATGAAGATTTTAATCTGGTTTTAATTTCAAGTGAAACTGGAAGAGCACTAAGGCCACTAATTGTAGTAGAGAACGGAAAGTCAAAATTAACAAACGAATATTTATTGCAAGTTGAGCAAGGAGAAATGTCTTGGGAAGATTTAATTTCTAAGGGTGTTATAGAATATATTGATGCCTCAGAAGAAGAGAACGCCTTAGTCTCATTATACGAAGAAGAATTAACAGCAGATCATACTCATCTAGAAATAGACGCGGTAGATGTATTCGGAGTTATAACAGGACTGGTTCCATACGGTAACCACGATCAGAGCTCGAGACTTAACCGTGGAAGTAAGACTCAAAAGCAGTCATTGGGTCTTTATGCAGCAAACTATCATTGTAGACTTGATACAAGTGCAAGTATTCTAGAATACCCACAAAAACCAATTGTTAGAAGTTTTATTTATGATACACTAAAAAATTATCCGGCAGGTCAAAATTTAGTTGTTGCAATTATGACTTACGAGGGTTACAATATGGAAGACGCGCTAATTTTTAATAAGGGAGGTTTAGACAGAGGAGTAGGAAGAAGTTTCTATTTCAAGCCATATTCTACAGTAGAAATGAATTACGCAGGAGGATTAAAAGATGAAATTTTAATTCCGGATAAAGATATTTCAGGATATAAAATGGAATCAAGTTACAAGTCATTAGATTCCGATGGAATAGTCTATCCAGAAGCATTTATTGATGGAGGAGAAGTATTAATTGGTAAAACTTCACCTCCAAAATTCTTGTCAGAAGCAAGAGATATTGCAGTAAGATTAAAAAAAGAAGCAAGCGTAACAATGAAGCCAGAAGAATCTGGAGTGGTGGACGCAGTATTTTTAACAGAAGATAATCAGGGTAATAAAATTGTTCAATTAAGAACAAGAGATCAAAGAATTCCAGAATTAGGAGATAAGTATGCAACAGCTCACGGACAGAAGGGTGTTGTTGGTATGGTCGTTCCCGAAGTTGATGTTCCATTCACAGCAAGAGGAATAAGACCAGACGTAATATTTAATCCACACGGTCTTCCAAGTCGTATGACAGTTGGATATCTTCTTGAAATGTTAGCAGGAAAAGTAGGATGCCTAAGAGGAGAAGTTGTTGACGGAACTTCATTCGCGGGAGAAAGCAAAAAAGATCTAGAAGAGCAGATGAAAGGAATGGGTTTCAGATATGATGGAAAGGAAACCATGTATAGCGCAATAACAGGAGAAAGAATGCACGCAAAAATATTTGTGGGAGATATGTACTACTTAAAACTAAAACGTATGGTTAAGGGACTTATCCACGGACGTGCCTCAGGTAAAATAGCTCTGCTAACCAGGCAGCCAATAGAGGGTAGATCTCGTGGTGGAGCTCTAAGATTAGGAGAAATGGAGCAACAAGCATTAGTTGCACACGGAGCATCTTTACTATTAAAAGAAAGATATGATTCAGATAAGGTTATTCTTCCAATTTGCACTGGGTGTGGGTCAATCGGAATAGACGATACAATTAAAGGAAAAGTTTATTGTCCTCAATGTGGAAGTGAAAACGTAGAGCCAATCGAAGTATCATACGCATTCAAATTATTATTAGAAGAATTACAGGGATTGCATCTAAAAACAACACTAAATTTAAAAAATAAATACGAATAAAACAATATGGCAATAAATAAACCAATCAGAAAAAAAATAGCAGAAATCAAGTTTTCAGTAGTAAGTCCCGAGATAATTAAGAAATTATCAGCAGCTAAAATAGTAACACCAGAATTATATGATATAGACGGATATCCAGTAGATGGTGGACTAATGGACTTAAGACTTGGCGCAATTGACCCGGGTGTAAGATGTAGAACTTGTGGTGGAAGAATAAAAGAATGTTTAGGTCATCCAGGAAGTATAGATATGGCTCGTGCAGTTATGCACCTAAAATACATTCCACTAGTTGAAATGGCACTTAGAAGTTTCTGCGCAGATTGCGGAAAATTAATGATTCCAGATGAACAACTTGCTAAATACAGTCCAAGCGAAAGAGCAAAAAAAGCAAAAGACAAGAAAAAGTGTCCGCACTGTCAGGCAAACCAGGAGAAGGTTAAGTTAGACAAGCCAACAAATTTCAATTTAGGTAAAAAAAGAATTTTCCCAACAGAAATAAGAGAGAGGTTAGTTAAAATTCCAGATGAAGAATTAGAAAAAGTTGGAGTTAATCCAAAAACATCGCGTCCAGAATGGACAGTTCTAACTTCACTATTGGTGCCACCAGTAACAGTAAGGCCAAGTATTATTTTAGAATCAGGAGAAAGAAGTGAAGACGACCTAACCCATAAGCTTTCAGATATAATCCGTGCCAATCAAAGACTTTGGGAAAACTTAAATGCAGGAGCTCCAGAAGTAATCATAGAAGACCTATGGGATCTATTACAATTTCACGTTACAACATTTTTTGATAACACAGTTGCAAGAATACCACCAGCAAGACATCGTTCAGGTCAACCACTAAAAACAATTACAGAAAGAATTAAGGGGAAGGAAGGACGAATAAGAAAGAATCTAGCAGGTAAAAGAGTTAATTTCTCAGCCAGGTCAGTTGTTTCACCGGATCCTTCAATTGAACTTAACGAAGTTGGTGTTCCATATGAGATTGCAAAAATTGTGACAGTATCCGAAACAGTTACAGATCTAAATTTTGAGAAGTTAAAAAAATTAATCTTAAGAGGAGAGGAATATCCAGGTGCAAATTACGTAGTAAGAGCGAATGGAAAGAAGAAAAAAATTGTTGAAGATCTAAAAGAAGAAATAGTAGAGGAATTAGTTGTAGGTTCAAAAGTTGAAAGACACTTATCCGATGGCGATGTAGTTCTTTTTAATCGTCACCCTTCACTTCATAGAGGAAGTTTGATGGCACACTTTGTTAAGGTTCTTCCAGGCAAAACTTTCCGTATGCATCCGGCAGCAGCAGCGCCATATAATGCAGATTTCGATGGGGACGAGATGAATATTCACTCTCCACAAAACGAAGAAGCAAGAGCTGAAGCAAAAATCTTACTTGATGTAAAAAAGAACTTAATTTCACCAAAAAATAACACGAACTTAATTGGTTGTATAGTTGATGCAATTACTGGAGGATATCTATTAAGCCAAGAGGAATTCACAAAAGAATATGCACATCAAGTTCTCTATAGTTCAGGAATAGAGCACGAGTTTTCTAAAAAAACAATATCAGGAAATGAGATTTTTTCTCAAATATTGCCAAAGGTTGGTTTTTCAAACAGTTCTCTTACAATTAAAGACGGAAAAATTGTAGAAGGCAGTAAAATTGATAAAACAGCGTTCGGAGACGAGGACGGAGATTTACTTAAAGAGATTGATAAAGAATTTGGAAGATACGAAGCAGTTGAAGCGCTAAAAAAAGCCTTTAGATTAGGAGTAAAACATTTATCAAACAGAGGTATCACAATTTCAGTTGAAGATCTAGATTTAAACGAAAAAATTGTAGAGATGGGCGAAGAAGTAATTAAAAAAGCTAAAATAAAAACAGAGGAAGTATTAAAGTCATATAAAGAAGGAACACTAGAAGTAGTCCCAGGTAAAACAAAAGAAGAATCAAGAGAAATTAAAGTATTACAGGTACTTAACGAAGTACGTACAAAAATAGGTGAGATAGTTAAAAGAGAATTCCCAACCGAAAATCCGGTAAGTCACATGATTAAGTCAGGTGGTGGAGGAAATATTCTTAATATTACTCAGATGGCATCTTGTGTAGGTCAACAGGTAATTAGTGGAGGAAGAGTAGATATTGGTTACGATGATAGAACACTTTCTTTCTTCGCAAAAAACGATCTCTCTCCAGAGGCAAGAGGTTTCATTAACACACCGTTTATTAAGGGATTGAGACCAGACGAATTTTTCTTTGGAGCAATTACCGGACGTGATTCACTTATGGATACAGCTCTAAGAACACCAAAGTCAGGTTATCTATATAGAAGACTAGCAAATGCACTTCAAGATATTAGAGCAGAGTACGATGGAACCGTAAGAGATTCAAATAATCATATAATTCAATTTACTTACGGTGATGACGGAAAAGACGTAGCACAACTACATAAAGACGGAAACGTTCACCCCGGTGAAGCATTAGGTGTCGTAACAGCACAATCTTTCGGAGAGAGTTCTACCCAGATGGTTTTAAACACTTTCCATATGGCAGGTGTTGCAGAAATGCAGGTAACAACAGGATTACCAAGAATTATTGAAATTTTCGACGCAAGAAAAACTCCGAGTTCCCCACAAATGGAAATCTATCTGAAAAAAGAATACAATAACGAAAAAGATGCTAGAGTTTTCGCAGAAAAAATTAAAGAAGTAACACTAAAAGAAATTTCCTCAGAAGTAAACTTAGATTTTAGTAACAAGAAAATTTCAATTAAAATAGATAAAGAAGGATTAAAACAAACACACACAACCGTAAAGACAGTTGCAGAAAGACTTAACGACCTAAATTTCAGCGTAATAGAAAAAGGAGATTTAATAGAGCTAAATGCAAGCGACTTCACTTTCCGAGAAATATATAAATTAAAAGAAAAACTTAAAGAAACAATTATTTCAGGAATAAAGGGAGTAGAGCAGATACTAATTGTAAAAAGAGGAAAAGATTTTGTTGTGACAACTCTTGGAACAAACATGAAAGTAATTTTAGACCTTAAAGAAGTTGACAATACAAAAACAATCTCAAATGATTTACACGAAATTGCATCAGTATTGGGTATAGAAGCGGCAAGACAATTAATTATTAATGAAATTTATTCAACAATTAATTCTCAGGGTATTGATATAGATATAAGGCATCTAAAACTAGCTTCAGACGCAATGACAAACACGGGGGCAGTTAAGGGTGTTACAAGAATGGGTATAATCGCTCAGAAATCATCAATATTAGCAAGAGCAACTTTCGAGACTCCAGTAAAGCAGTTCGTGAACGCCTCAATCAAGGGATCTGGAGATAAATTATCAAGTGTAGTTGAAAACATTATCCTTAATCAGCCAATTCCGATTGGAACCGGACTTCCAGGTCTACTGGTAGAGGTAACAGGCCCATTAATAAAAGACGAAAAGAAAAAGAAAACGGCAAAAAAAAGCGTGGTAAAGAAAGTAAATAAGTAAGACTAGTAGTTTTTTATAAATTCTAAATATTTTTTTAATAATTTTTGTTTTTCGCTCCCTATTAATGAGAGAGAAAAGCTAAAATTTTTTACCACAAATAAGTCACAAAACACCCGTTTCACCGACGAAAAGGTTTATAAAACATATAACTCTAAGAAAATTATTAGAACATGGTAAATACTATTGATATGAAAGATATGAGACAATTAAAGTTATTCTCGAAAGTAACAAGAATCTCAACAAACTACATTTTTAACTACAATGAGCAAGTTATCTTTTGCGTTCCAAAGCCCCAGCTTCAACGAGCAATCGGACCAGGAGCATCCAATATAAGACGACTAAGTGAGATATTAAAAAAGAGGGTAAAAATTCTCCCACATCCAAGAGGAACCGAAGACGCAAAAACATTTATTGAAAAAATAGTAGCTCCAGTAACATTTAAGGACCTAGATATTACAGATAAAGAAATAATTCTTACAGCAGGTCCTCAGAGTAAAGCAGCTCTACTCGGAAGAAACAAAAGACGTCTTTTAGAAATGCAGGAAATAGTAGATGGTTTTTTTAGAAGAGGATATAGGGTTGTTTAATTAATAACTTTCCCACAAAACCAACCCACCACTCGCATCTCTCAAAAACATTGTATCCCCACCTTCCGTCCAAACATAATTTTTTCCCTCCCAATAAATAATCTCCACATCACCACTATCTCCCAAACTAACCGAATCAACTTCATCTCCAACTACAACCTCAACCCTATTTCCAGAACCTAAAGCAAAACCAGAACCAAGCACAAACTTCTTCCGCCCCTCATCTTTTATGCTCCATTTAGATAAATCACACGAATTTTCACAAACATTTCTTAAAACAACTTTTTGATTTTTTATATCCCATTCAAAAAGCTCAACACATTCAGAGCATACATCTAAACTTTTAGTACACAAGTTTACATTTTCTTCTATGCACTCTCCCCATGCCGAGAAAAAATTATCATAATATTTATCTTTACCACTAGGAAAATAAAAATTAGCAAAGCCATTTCTCACAAGCTCCAAGTTAACATTCACACCATCAACAAAAAGATAGGCGAGTTCCCTTTTGTACATATCCTGACCTGTAATTTTCACGCTAACAGTTTTATTCAAAACAAACGATTCCAAAAAAGCTGTAGCTTCAGACGAATACATTTCACCCCTCTCAGGCGCATTTATACCAAGAAGTCGAATGCTCGTACCATTTGAAACAACAGTGTCCCCATCTATAACTCTATCAATAAAAACTTCTTCGCCAGAGTCAAAAAAAGAGACAACAATGGAGTTCAAAAAAGAATAATTTAAAATAAATATCCCCAAAATCAATACAATTAGCAATAAAACCTTTTTATCCATGAAATAAAGAATGAAGCGAAGATTAAAAATATTAACATTCTTTTTACCTACTCTAGAGTTACAACAAATAGTAAGGTTTATAAACTAAAGACACCTTACTCTTTTATGAAAATAAGAGAGAGTACAAAAGGTTTACTTCAAGGTTTAGGTACACTAGTAGGATTCACCATATTAGCAGGAGCAGGCGGAGTAATTATTGCAAAAGATATGAATAAAAGAGATCCAATAGGTAATGCAAGAGATGGATACGTAATAGTAAACTCAGGAGATAGCAACTGGAGTTTAGGCAGAAAAGAAGGTTGGACAGATGATGAAATGTATGCTGCTGGCGTACAAAGGTGGGATCCAAACTTAAAATCTGGAGAGATTACGCAAGTTCCACAAAAAAATGATAATCCCTATGATGTACTTGGTGGTACAGGTAGAACAGTTTATGCTTCAAGAGAGGAAGCAGAAGAAGCTAGAGGATATTAGTAGATAATAAGATATTCACATAATCATTTATAATTTAGAGTAATTTTTATTTTTCACTTCCTATTAATTAGAGAGAATAAATCAAAAATCACTTCTTAACAACCTTAACTTTTCCAGACTTTCCCCCCAGTGCATCAGCACGGGAGGACGCTCGAGAGCGCTCAGCCTGAATCGCTTCATACGCACTATGAACCGCAACAGCACCTTCACCACACGCAACAACTATCTGCTTAAACGTATTGTTCGTAACATCACCAGCTGCATAAATCCCAATAACACTCGTCTGCTGTTTTTTATCTGTTCTAATATAACCTTTATCCATTTTAACACCAAGGCACCCAGCAATCTCAATATTAGGAGTACTCCCAACTTCAATAAATAAGCCACCAAGCTCCAAATCTTTTCCACTCTTCAGCTTTACTCCCTCTAATTTTTCTTTTCCAATAAATTCAGCAACTTCAGTATTGAACATGGTCTCAATTTTATCATTTTTTTCAACTTCATCTACCCATGCAGGTTCCCCACGAAAAAACTTATCTTTACGATAAAGTATGTAAACTTTTGTCGCATATTTTGAAAGTAACGCAGCAGCCATTAATGCGGCATCTCCTCCGCCGATAACCCCCACCACCTTATCCTTATGGAATCCCGCATCACACGTAGCACAATAACTAATTCCTTTTCCAGCAAGTTCCTTCTCTCCGTTAAGCCCAAGTTTATTCCTTTCACTCCCTGTAGCAAGAAGTATTTTTTTTGCATCATAAGTAGCTTTGTTCGTAACAACACTAAATCCACATTTTATATCTTTAACAGTCTCATTTTTCACTTCAATTCCAAGTTCCTTAACCTGCTTAATCATCTTCATCATCAATTCCATTCCACCAACTTTTGGAACTCCAGGATAATTCCAAACTTCAGACGCCTCACCAGCAAGTCCACCAGGAAGCTTCCCAAGAACTAAAGCGCTAAGTTTATACCTCGCAGCATAAATCGCAGCAGTAAGTCCAGCCGGTCCAGCACCAATTATAATTAAATCATATTTATCTGTCATAAAAAGATGAAATGTTCCTTGTTTAAATAGTTTGCTTTAGAAAAATAAACCATTTAAACAAATTCAGAAAACCTCTAAGAGATTTTCATTTTTCTCCCCTAATTAATAAGGGTGACAAAATAAAATCGTTCAAGTCTAGACTTAACTAAAGAGAAGTTGATATCACTAATCCCCAAAACTTTATAATATAGAATTCTCTTCTAAACTAAAGAGGGAACAAATGAAAGAACTAATTGTAAATATCCTAAAGAAAGCATTAGGGGAATATAATTTTAAAAATACAGATGAAGAAATAAACAATCTCCTAGAAGTGCCACCAACTACAGAAATGGGAGACTATGCATTTCCATGTTTTATATTTGCAAAAGAATTAAACATGAATCCTCATCAGGTTGCACTAGAGTTAAGACAATTAATAGGAACACAAAATGAATTAGAATTTGATGATATAATTACATCAGGTCCATACATCAACTTTTTCGTAAATAGAAAAGAATTTGCAAGTAAAACAGTAAGAGAAATAATTAACAAAAAAGAAAAGTACGGAAGAGTAAAAAAAGATATAAAGAAAAAAACAATGATTGAGTTTTCTCAAACAAATACCCACAAGGCATTTCATGTGGGGCATATCAGGGGAACTTCAATAGGGGAAAGCTTGGCAAGAATATTTGAGTTTTGCGGAGATAAGGTAATTAGGGCAAACTATAGTGGAGATACCGGAATGCACGTAGCAAAATGGATATGGTGTTATGAAAAATATCACTCAGAAGAAGAGCTTTCAGAAGATGAAAAATGGATAGCTTCAATATATGTAGATGCCGTAAAAAGATTAGCAAAAAACAAAGAACTTCAAAAAGAGGTAGATGACGTAAACAGAATGATAGATTCAAAAAAAGATAAAAAATTAAATAGAATTTGGGAAAGAACCAAAAAGCTTTCAATTAGCTCTTGGGATAAAATCTACAAAGATCTTAATACAGGTTTTGATGTTCACTTTTTTGAATCAGAAGTAGAAAAAAGGGGAAGAGAAATAGCAAAAGAGTTAGTAGAAAAAAAGATAGCAAAAATAAGCGATGAAGCAACAATAATAAAATTCAATGATAAAAATCTAGGAGTTTGGGTTTTACTTAGGTCTGATGGAACCGTTCTTTATTCAGCAAAAGATTTAGCCTTAGTTGAAAAAAAATTCAAGAAATATAAAATAAATAAAAATATATATGTAATGGGTTCTGCACAAACTCTACATATGAATCAGTTATTCAAAACATTAGAATTGATGCAATCAAAAAACGTGGAACAATGTTATTTTGTTCCGCTGATAGAAGTAAGACTTCCAGCCGGAAAAATGTCTTCAAGAACAGGAGATAACATTCTTTATTCAGATTTTTTAGAAGAAATAATGGAGCTTTCAAAAAAAGGAATTAAAGAAAGATATGTAAGAATAGATGAAAAGACTTTAGAAAAAAGAGCTCTTGCGGTTTCAATAGCGGCAATGAAATATTCTATGCTAAAACAAAGCCCAAACAGAGAAATAGTTTTTAATAAAAAAGAAGCGCTAAATTTCGAAGGAGACACAGGTGCCTACATACTGTATAGCTACGCTCGTGCAAATTCAATATTAGAGAAAGCAAAAATAGATACGGGGCATATGCCAATTGAAACCCTAAAAAAACAAGAAATAGAATTAATAAGTAAGTTGGCAAGTTTCCAAGAAACAGTATTCGCAGCATATAAATCTATGAATCCATCAATTGTAGCCCATTACACATACGAACTCGCACAAATATTTAACGAGTTCTATCATTCTTGCCAAGTAGTCGGTTCAAGGGAGGAGCCCTTTAGAATAGCACTTGTCAAGGCATTTAAGATCGTTTTAGGTAGTTCTCTATATCTATTAGGGATAGAGCCTATAGACGAAATGTAAAAAAACACAAAAAGGAGGTAAAATAAAGATGGCAAAAAAAGGAGGAGCTTCAGGAGTCTCACTAGTAAGACTAGTAGCATGGATAACTGGAGTAATAGTTTCTTTAGCAGTTGGGTTTGCAATGATTGGAGAAGGAGCTCTTAATCAAGGTATTCCGTGGCTTTCAGAGATAGGAGGCGGAGTAATTGTAACTATAGCTGGTTGGATAGTTGTTGTATCAACGGTCCTAAGTGTAATTTTAGCATTACTCGATAGATAACTTTATTTTTTTTATTTTTTTTATTTTTATTTTTCCCCCGTACATCAGTACGGGAGGATGCCAGCAGGCCCCCCAATACATCAGCACGGGAGGCTTCGGCAGAAGTTCTTGTGCCCCAGTGGGTAACGCCAGAAGGCACTTAAACCCCTGGTTTTTTAAACCACCCACATTTACTCTTGAGTATGCTAGAAATATACTTTGAAACATACGGATGTACCGCGAACCAAAACTCAACAGAAATAATGAAGGGTCTAGTTAAAACTGCAAAACTAAACACAACAGAAAATATTGACTATGCAGATATAGTCGTAATTAATTCATGCATTGTAAAAGAGCCAACAGAGGAAAAGATAAGACATAAGGTTAACACACTTCTAAAAGAAAAAAAGAAAGTGATTCTTGCAGGATGTATGCCAAGATTAAACAAAAACAAGCTACAAAAAGAAAATCTCTATCTTTTGGACACAAAAAATATAACAAAAATAACAGATTTAATCAAAGATATAGTAAATAACGAATATGAAGAGGAAAAATATCTAAAATCAAATAATGAAACAAAACTAAATTTACCAAAAATTTCAAAAGAAAAAGTAATAGGAATAACGCAGATTTCCGAGGGGTGTCAGGGGAAGTGCTCCTATTGCATCGTGCGTCTAGCAAAGGGAAAACTTTTTTCTTATCCAGAGGACAAAATATTGAAATCGATAAAGCAAGACATAGAAAATGGATGCAAGGAAATTTGGATAACCTCTCAAGATAATGCAAATTACGGAAACGAAAACAATAATTACGACCTGCCCAAACTTTTAACAAAAATTTTAGAGCTAAAAGGAAATTTTAAAATAAGACTGGGAATGGCCAACCCAAACAATGTATCAAAAATACTACCAGAATTAATAAAAGTCTATAATAATCCAAAAATGTTTAAATTTTTACACCTGCCAATTCAATCGGGATCAGATAAAGTTCTAAACGATATGAATCGAGAATACAAGACAAAAGATATACTAAAGATAATCAAAGAATTCCAAGAGCAAATACCAGAGATTATAATTTCAACCGATATAATCGTTGGTTATCCAACTGAAAGTGCAGAAGATTTTGATCAGACAATAGATTTAATTGAAAAAATAAAACCAGAAATTCTAAACAGAAGTAACTTCGGAAAAAGAGCAGGTACATATGCAAGCAGATTAAAAGAAATCTCTCCAGAAGAAATGAGGCGTAGATCAACTAAGGCAATGAAACTACATCTGGATATATGTAAAGAAAATCAAAAGGAATATGAAAATTGGGACGGGGAAGTTTTGGTAGATTCAAAAGGTTTCAATAACACCTATCTAGCGCGTTCAGATAATTACAAACTTTTTGCAGTAAAGTCAGATAAGGATATTATCGGAAAAAAAGTAAGAGTAAAAGTAATAAAAACATTCCCACACTATCTAATTAGTGAATTAATAGAATAAAATGAAAAAACAGCCAATCAAAACACCCTCCCCACTAAATCCAAAATCCAAAATCTTTCTTGCTCCAATGCAGGAAGTAAACGACATAGCTTTTAGACTTCTTTGTAAAAAAGCTGGGGCAGGGCTCACCTGGACCGGCCTAGAGAGTCCACTAAGCCCAAAAGAATTAATTCTTGATGATAAACCAATATTACAAATATTTTCTAAAGACACAAAGGGAATTAAAGAATTTATGAAAAAATACGATAAAGAAGTATCAGGCTGGGATTTTAATTTGGGCTGTCCAGCAAAAACAGCAAGAGGGCACGGACACGGAGCCTTTATGGCGCATGATTTAAAGGCAATAGAAGAAATACTCTCCCTAATGCGAAAAAACACAAATAAACCTCTAATGGTAAAAATACGAAAGTCAAAATATGCAAATAAAATACTAAAAATAGCAGAAAAATATTGCGATGCAATCTCAGTCCACCCACGAACAATACCCCAGGGTTATTCAGGAGAACCAGACCTAGAGTTTGCAGATAAAATCAAAGAAAACTCAAAAATTCCAGTAATATATTCAGGAAATGTAACAAAAGAAAACACAGCCAAGCTCCTAAAAGATTTCGATTTTGTAATGATTGGCAGAGAAGCGATGGGACGCCCAAATATATTTTCAGACAAAGAGGGCATAACATTCAGCGATTATTTAAAATTAGCAAAAAAATACAAGCTATCCTTTCAGCAAATAAAGTTTCAATCAATGAATTTCACAAAAGGCAAAAGAGACTCAAGAAAATTACGACTCAAGATATTTGAAACAAAAAAAGAAGAGGAGTTAGAAAAGATAAAAATTTAAAACTATTTCAATTTGTCCATTTCATTCCAAGCCAATTCAAACATTTGCTCTAACGCTTGAGCGAAAAACTCAGTATTAATCCAAATTCCAATATCATAATTAGGATGGAATTTCTCATCATCTAAAAGCATAAACATCAACTGAGCCGAATCGATAACAGTAAACCTTGCTTTAATGTGTTGCAGGTTTCTAACTTCAGCAACCTTACTAAAGTCTTTTGCAATTTTCAAATTATGTGTATCAATAGGTGCAGCAATTCTTATTACAACCCCTCTTTTCTTACATTGCTCAAGACTAGGCAATAGTGCCTCAAGCTTCCTATTCAAACCTTCAGCTGTTGTAACTATCGTAATAGTTTTCTCACTATCTCTAATCATCATATCTAAATGATTGTAAACATTTTGCCTACCACGCATACTTCCAGACATATCAGTTGGTTCAACAAATTTCACACCATTAGTAAAAAGAGTGTTAAGTTCACCAAGTACTTCATCGCCTTTTAGTTTTTCAAGCCGAACAGTTCTTTCTTTTGTTTTTTTAACAAGATTCTTTTTAACTCGCTCAACAACTTCATTTGGCTTTAGAGCAACAAACTTAATTGGCTTCCCCAATTTCATAATAATAAATCCTTTTTTCTCTAAAGATTCCAAAATATCATAAGTACGAGAACGAGGCACATCAGAAATACTCGACAATTCACCAGCGGTAGAAGTTCCTCGAGACAGTAAGGCAGTCCAAACTTTTACTTCATAAAGATTTAAATCGAAAATCTTTCTCAGTCTGCTCAGAAACTCATCTTTTACTATCATTTTGTATATTGTAGTTTATTTTTTTTTCTTTTTAAGCTTTATCATGATGAAAGAGTAAATTCTTTACCCAACTCAGCGGTAGTTAATTTATCTAAATAACTATCGCAATCTCACCATTTCTTTCTTTTATTCTAAAGTCTATTTTACTTTTAAATGTTTCCTTAAGAGTTGTAACATTTTTAATTTTCAGGGTTTTCGAGTTAGTTTTATCCTTTATATATGCATTCTGGCTATCCAATATTTTACCAAATTCATCGTCGACAATTAGATAAAGTTCAACCTTCTGGTTTTTATTTAAACCAAGCTTCTTTCTGTACGCCTGAACCTGACGAGTAACCTCTCTTGCATAACCTTCAGCTTCAAGCTCGGGAGTCAATTTTAGGTCAAGCTCAGTTCTAGGATCCTCTCCAGACCCAAGTAAATATTCAAGTTCTTTCACATTTAATTCCGTTTTTATAATTTCATATAATTTTTTATCTATAGGCTTAAAGTATGAAACACTAGCTATTTGAAGAGGCCATTTTAGTCCAATCTTATTCTGATCTCTTTCCCTTAATCCTTGAGAAACAAATTCTCGTACAATTTTCATATCTTCAATTAACCTCTTGTCAATTTTTTTCAAATTTGCTTTTGGCCAGTCAGTTAAATGAACAGAATCTTTCTTCGAATAAACTGTTTGCCAAATATTTTCAGATGCAAACGGTAAAATAGGAGCAAGAATTTTTGATAGCTCAGTTAATACAAACTTTAGAGTTTTATGGGCATCTTTATCTCCAGCATTAAATCTATCACGAGAATTTCTAACATACCAGGTAGACAGGTCATCAATAAAAACTCTAAGTTCGTCACACGTTTTTACAGTATTATATTCTTCCATATGAATAGAAACAGATTTTACCGTTTCATTAAGCCTCGAAAGAATCCATCTATCCATAATATTTTTCGATTTATCATCCGCTTTATCTGAACTATTTTTATACATAGAATAAAAATTATTTACATTGTAGAGTAAGACCAGGACTTTCTTATAAATTTCTTCCATTCCTTTCTCTGAAAAATTAAAATTGTCAGCATTCATAACAGGAGAGGCAAGTAAATAAAATCGCAAGGTATCCGCTCCATATTTTTCAATTATTAAGTTGGGGTCAGGAAAGTTCTTCTTAGATTTACTCATTTTATTTCCATCTTCAGCCAAAATAGTTCCAGTAGTTAAAACATTTTCAAATGGAATTTTATCAAATAAAATGGCAGACAAAGTCATCATATAATAGAACCACGCACGAGTCTGACCGATATACTCAGTCACAAACTGAGCAGGGAAGTTTTTATCAAAAAATTCTTTATTTTCAAACGGATAATGAAATTGTGCAAATGGCATGGCCCCAGACTCAAACCAACAATCCAATACTTCGGGGATTCTAGAATATTCTTCACCATCAATTTTTAATTTTACATCATCTAAGAAATCCTTATGTAGATCGATTTTGTTTTTAGGCAAATTATCAGCAAATTCCTTTAGCTCTTCAATTGAGCCTAAAACTTTTATCTTTCCAGACTCCGATTTCCAAACCGGAATGGCAGTAGCCCAATATCTGTTTCTTGTAATGTTCCAATCCGGAGCAGTCGTAATATTATGTTGCATCCTTCCTTCTTTCAAAAAATCAGGAATCCAGTTAATCTTCATATTCAATTTCAAAAGTTTCTTTTTAATTTTCTGAATATCAACAAACCATGCGGGCAGAGCTCGATATATAAGCTTAGTATCACATCTATAACAAAAGGGATATTCGTGATCCATTTTTCTAGACATAATAGCTTTTCCAGATTTTTTTAAATCAATTACAATCTTCTCATTAGTATCGTGAACAAATTCTCCAGCATAATCTTTAACCTCAGAAGTAAACTTTCCATTTTCATCAACCGGTTGAACCATTGGGATATTATGTTTACGGCAAACAATATTATCTTCTTCTCCAAAAGCGGGTGCAGCATGAACAATCCCCGTACCATCTTCAGCGGTAACAAAATCTCCCGCTAGAAACTTAAACGCATTTGGAGTATCCTTAAAATACCGAAAAAGAGGCTCATATTCTTTTCCTTCGAGCTTCTTGCCTTTAACTTCTTTAGTAACTGTATATTCGTCCTTAGATTTATAGAAATTTCCAATCAACTCTTTGGCCATAACATAAGTATTTCCATCAGACTTGTCTTTAACGTAAGCATAAATCAAACCAGGGTTAACAACTAACGCCAAGTTTGAAGGCAATGTCCACGGAGTAGTAGTCCAGGCAATTGCATACGTGTTTTTTTCATTTTTAATAGCAAACTTAACAGTTACAGTAAGATCTTTAACAATTCTATACGAATTATCCATAGCAATTTCCGATTTTGCCAAAGGAGTTGAACATCTAGGGCAATACATCAAAATTTTCTCACCCTCATATAAATATTTTTTCTCATACAGCTGCTTAAATGCCCACCACACACTTTCAATATACGAATTATCCATAGTGTTATATCCACCTTCAAAATCAACCCATCGCCCAATTCTATCAATGTCTTTTTCCCATTCATCCGCAAATGCTAAAACCTTGCTCCGACAAAATGCATTAAATTTTTTAACACCCATTTTTTCAATTTCGTCCTTCGAATTAATTTTAAGCTCTTTCTCGGCAATATTTTCAACCGGAAGACCATGGCAATCCCATCCCCAGACCCTTTTTACATAATTACCCTTCATCGTAAAAAATCTAGGAAAAGCATCTTTTATTACGGAGACCAATAAGTGTCCATAATGGGGAGTTCCAGTTGCAAATGGAGGACCATCATAAAAAATATAATCCTTTTTATTTTTAGTTTTTTTTAGAGACTTCTCAAATGTCTTATCTTTCTTCCAGAACGCCAAAATTTCCTTTTCAGTATCATTAATCGTCATACTTAATTCTCGGCTTACTTCTTTTTAAATTTTTACAAATAAGTAGCTTTATAAAGCTAATTTAAGACCAGGTTATATAAGAAACAAGTCCGATGAGCTATTCTTTAAATTTTATCAAATATAAATACATAAAAGTATCAAAAATGGAAAAATTCAAAAAACTAGGATTAGGAGAAGAAACCCTAAAGGTTATTTCTAGTATGAACTTTAAAGAACCCTCAGAAATTCAAGAAAAAACAATACCATTAGCCCTTAAGGGTAAAGATGTTGTTGCAGCTTCAAAAACTGGAAGTGGTAAAACTCTAGCTTTTGGGGCACCAATTATTGAAAACCTAAAACCAAATGGAACGATTCAGGCACTAATACTAACTCCAACACGTGAATTAGCAGACCAGGTAGGAAAAGCAATAGGTGTTTTTTCTGGAGGACGTCTTAATGTTTTAGAAATTTATGGAGGAGTAGATATAGAAAGACAAATGAGAAAAATGTCGCGTGCAGATGTGGTTGTTGGAACCCCCGGAAGAATTCTAGATCACTTAAATAGACGAACAATAAACCTAAGCAAGGTAAAAATTCTTGTATTAGATGAATTCGACAGAATGTTAGATATGGGTTTCTCTAAAGATGTGGATATGATTATACGAGAATGTCCAAAGGAAAGACAAACAATGCTTTTTTCAGCAACCATAGGGTCTGGAATAGATCATTTGATAGATAAATACACAAAAAAAGATGCAACAGAAGTTGAAGTAGAATCATTTTTAGACACATCAAAATTAAAGCAAGTCTTTTATGATACACCTGCAAATATGAAATTTTCTCTATTGGTATATCTATTAGAAAAAGAAGAATCAGGACTTGTAATGGTATTTTGTAATACAAGAAGGCAAGCAGATTTTATTGTAACCAACCTAAATAAACAAAAAATAGAAGCAAAGGCAATTCATGGTGGATTAGACCAGAAAAAAAGAATAAGGCTTTTAGATGAATTCCATGGTAAAGGTGCAAATATTTTAGTTTGTACAGATGTTGCAGCAAGAGGTTTAGACATTAAGGGAGTAAGTCATGTCTATAATTATGATATACCAAAAGAAGTGGATGATTATATTCACAGAATTGGAAGAACGGCAAGAGCAGGAAAAAACGGGAAGGCTATAAATATCTTATCAAGTCGAGATTATGAAAACTTTAGTGACATTGAAAGACACGAATCACTAGATTTAGAAAAATTAGATATGCCAAGAATTCAAATAATAAGAGTAAGAATGGATAATAAAAGAGATTTTAGTAGGGGCGGACCCTCAAGAGGACGTGACTCAAGTAGAGGAAGGCAGTCTGGTTCAAGATTTTCAAATAATAGAGGAGGTTCTTCAAGGCAAGGTTCAAGCCGAGGAAGCTCCCAAGGTCAAAGATTCTCAAATAATAGAAAAAGATTTGACAATTCAGGAGAAGGAACAGATAGACATTCAGCAAAAAAGAGTTTCGGGAATAGAGACCCAGGAAGAAAGTTTACAAACAACAACTCAGGACGAAAATTCGGAAATAGAGATTCAAATTCAGATTCTAGGGGAAATTCAAGCAGAGGACCAAGCAGAGGACCAAGAAGAGATTCACGCTCTAATTCAAGTAGGGGTTCAGACTCTAGAGGAAATTCAAGTAGAGGACCAAGCAAAGGTCCAAAAAGAAACAATAGAAGAGATAATAGAAGATAGATTTCTTACAGCAATAATACTTAAAAAAAGACATTTCATAAAAAATCCATGAGAAACGAACAAAAGTTTGACCTCAATGTTTATGATGAACAAATTGATGAAGAAGCTCTTGAGGTTCCAGATCTTAACGTTAATCCATTTTTTTCAAGAACTCTTTCTCAAGACCAAAGGGCAATAGCAAATTCCCCACATTTACATAAATTATCACTAGCTGCAGAAAAGTATAGAGAGGTTGCAAATGAAAAAAGTGAAGCCTTAAATAACTTCTTTAGAGAAATGGGTCAAAAAGAATTTGATGCAAGAGTAGGTGGAAGGGAATTTTCTCCATTTAAGCATGGAAAGTTTTGGCAGATGGTTGAATATTTAGACGGCAATCAAATACCACAGTTTAAAGATAAAGATGAAACAAGAGAAGAATACCAAGATAGAATATTTAATAATACCCCCTGGGGAACCGAAGAGAGAGAGTTATTACAATCAGGTTGGGATCTTGCAATAAATTCAGCTCTTCTATGTGACATTATGTCAGAAAGAAGAGAGATTGGCGCGACATATCTATTAGAGCACGTAGTAGGAGATAAAGATTCTTTATTTTATCCAAGTGTCACACCAGATTTTCAAACCCGAGTTGTTAATGATTCTTTTTGGCAATTAATATTGGCTAATACTGGAGATTATGGTAGAGAAATACTTGAAGACGTTCTAACAAAATATGCCAGAGAGCTAGACCCAAAACAAGCGCGTGATAATATTCTAAGGTGGTCAGGTTCAAGATTATCTATGGTGGAAGGGGTTTCACCTTTGGCATATGAATCTGGCACCCAAGAATGTTTTGGCGGATTATCAAAAAGGGCAATCGCAAATTATGGCAGATTTTTAAATGCAGCAATAGCTAGTCCAGGATCAAGAGCTGAAGAGTTCACAATGCTAGCAAAAGCATATAACGATGCAGTTGAACTCGTAGATGAGGATGATTGTTCTTATTTTACAGAAGAAGAGCAAGAAGAATTGCACAAAGTTCCATATATAAATTCAGTCTTAAAGCAAGCAAGTTGACCAATTCAAAGTTAATCTAAAAATACATCGCTTTAGCCCACAATACCATAAGCAATGCAACTAATGCTAAAAATCCATACGTTACAAATTTATACGCCTTCTCTGCTATTTTTTCACTTCCCGTAAATTTCCAAACTGACAAATAAAAGAACATTCCACCATCAAAGATTCCAACGGGCAGCATATTAACTAAAGCGACGCTAACTAAAATTAGAACCAACCACCAAAGAAGGTTATAAATAAACATGCTCCACCCTCCCCACGCAGGCACATATGCTGTATGAGGTTTCTTAAAAGAAGCGAGAAGTTTAAAGACCTGAGCTTTAACACCAGTACCAGAGTTATCAACAAACCCGATACCAAGCCATGAACCTTCTGAGTCAGGGTTTTTTTCAAGCGTAACTTCAAAAACCAATACATCTTCATCTTCATTAATAGTTTCTATTCTGACAGTTTCTCCAGGAGAATATTTTTCTAAAGATACAGATAGGTCATATAATTCCAAAATTTCATCATTGTTTATTTTTGAAATTGCACCAGTGAGCTTAGAATTAATGGCGGGAGCATCATAATATAACGAAAGATATTGAGATGACTCCTTATGGTCTGCAAGCATTTGCCTATTAATTTGATCCTCAAGCATTTGGGTATTAATAATAAAAGATTCTCCTTCAAAAATCAAATAATTATACCCACCCTCAACAGAAAGGTCCAGTATCTCCTGAGTTGTCGGGTTTACTACATCAACACCATTAATAGAGGTGACATTATTAAACGGAACAAAAGAATAGGCATAACTATCAAAGGTAACTCCAACTGGAGTAAATGACAAAGAAAAGGTAATAACTAAAATTAGAAAAACCAAAATAGCGGTTAAAACATTCGCAAAAGTCCCGGCGGATAATATTGCCAACTGGTCAAATTTAGGCTTGCTTTTCATGTCTTCCTCATCTTGCTCAACAAAGGCAGCTAAAAAAACCGGCAAAAAAAACGGAAAAAATCCAAACCCAGTAGACTTAATCCTTACTCCGCTTTTTCTTGCAAAAATTCCATGGAAAAATTCATGAGGAATGGCAATTACGGCCAATATTACAATCCAGTAAACAAAATAAAATGGAGGCAAAAAATCCAATTTAAAAATCTGTGGCAAATACGGAACAAGTGGCATAATGGGAGGAATCTTTACGGCAGAAACTACTTTTGGTGCAAAAAGATAAATCCACATAATTTTACCAAACAAATAAATCATCACAACCATTAAAAAATACCCCATAACAATTGAGACATAGCTTAACGCATGAATAGTTTTTTTGTATTTAAGTCCAACATAATCAATTAATTTCATTCCCCATTGCGCTTTATACAACAATAAAATACCTTCTTTCTTCAAATTCTTTTTTCCACGATATAAAAGTATGGCAACAAATATAGCAAACAGTACTAAGAATGTTAAGTCATATACGATAATGTTCATTGTTGATTTTCACCCATTTAATTTTATTTCTTTTTTAGCGGCCTAAAAGATTTTTTCTGGCACTTTCTACATTTAACCTTTCCTTCTAGTATCTTAAGTGGCTCTGCCTTTCTCTTGCTTTGACACTTTTTACATACGAATACGTTTTTGAATAGCCTATTTTGGGCCTCTGGTATTTTTGCCATATTAAATTTTCTCTTAAATGCTATTTAAAGCTTACGTTTTAGACTTAGAGTTTTCTCTTTGCAATATTGTCACCTTCGATATTCCAATATTCAACATTTCCATTTTCTTCTAACTCTTTCATAATTTCTTCAGAGCATGGAACATCAATAGTTTCAAAACTTTCAAGATCCATAACACTTATTTTCTTATCTCCTTTTGATAATACTTGAGCTTTTCTTTTATCCACCATAGGAACTTCAAGTCTATCGTGACCCGGAATCACAAAAACTTTTTTATTACCATCAATAATTCCAACAGCCTCAATTCTTGCTTTTGCGTGCCCATGTTTACCCGTCTTAGAAATATCAATTTTTTTAACAGTGCTTGGTCTCCCATCAACCATAATATTTGTACCAATCTTTGCCTCAGTAGCGTTAATAATTTTTGCAACCATACACTAAAAACCTTCCTCGACTTTATAAAAGTTTGTGAGATTTTTAAGTAATTTCCAACCCCAACCTTTAAAAACCTAAACTAACCTATATTTTTGAAGACGACCATAGTAGGTTGGAAATACCTGTTCTCATTCTGAACACAGAAGTCAAGCTTCCTACGTTGTTGGCAGTAGTGTCCGAAAAGACGCAAAACTTTCAAGTCGTCTTTCATTCTCTCTCCACCTAATATTTAAAAAATGAAAATTATTATTGGCTCAAAGCATGAAGAAACTAAAAGGATATTAAAAGATAGAATTTCAAGAGAAGAATGCAAGGTTGTAAAAGAAGATGGTTTCGCATGTTATTTTTGTGGAGAAAAAATAGAAGACTTCGCATATAAAACTGTTATTCAAGATGAAATAGGAGATGAAACTTACCATATCCATACAAGATGTTAAAGTAGATTTTTAAATAATTAATTCTTATCTATTATAATGAAAAACAAGTTATCAAAAACCGAAGCAAAAAAAGAGATTGAAGAATTTTTTAAAGACATTAAAGATAAAGCCCCAAAAGAAATTAAAAAAATAAAAAAGTTTTCAGCTAGCTATAAAATTCCACTAAAAAAGAAACGAAAAACCTTTTGTAAAAAATGTTTTTCAGCATATAAATTCCCGAAAATAAGAATTAAGAGTGGAAAAAAGACAATAGAATGTGAAAATTGTTCATACAAATCAAGGTATAAAATTATTTCTTAAACTTTCCAGTTAATTCGATTAGGTCAGTTTGTCCCAGAAATATACTTCTGCAACAGTATCTCTCAAGTCCAAGTTCCTCTAGAACTTTCTTTTGGTCTTCGCCCTCAGAAGTTCTCTTCTTAAACTCGTCCCACAGGTGACCAATCGGCTTACCACATGAGAAACATCTTACTGGAATTATCATAATAATAAAGCCATTTTACGGTTTTTAAAGGTTATGTTTTGGACTTTCAAGATATTTAAAAAATTAGAAAATATCAAAAAGATATATAAGTAATTATTCCGAACTAATAAAGATGGGTGATGAAATTTTAATGGAGGTTAGAAATATCTCTAAAAAATTTAAGAAAAAAACAATTTTTGAAGGAATAAATATTAGGATAAAAAGAGGGGAGATAATCGGGATAATAGGGGCTTCCGGAGCAGGCAAGTCAGTTCTTATAAAAACATTGAATGGTTTTTATAAACCAAGTTTGGGAGAAGTGAATATTAAATCAATTCAGGATATGCCAATCGGCACATCTACTCAACACAATTCGTTATATAGAAATTTAACAGCAGGACAAAATTTAGATTATTTTGCAAAAATTTCTGGAATTAAAAAGAAAGAAAGAAAAAAGATAATTGATAATTTATTCAAAAAAATGGGAATTGCCCAGTATGAAAAAATTCTTGTAAAAAAACTTTCCGGAGGAACAAAAAAAAGAGTTGATATTTCTTGTGCAATCTTAAAAAACCCAGACATACTAATATTAGATGAACCTTTCTTGGGGCTAGATCCACCACTAGTAAAATCTTTATCTAAATTTATAAGAGAATATGCCCTACAGGGAAAAACTGTAATTATATCTTCTCATAGAACAGAGGAACTATCTCTTCTTTGTTCAAGAATGCTGGCGATGGTGAATAAAAATATGTATACAATAAATAAAAATCAGATACCGCAAGTATATTTAATAAAAAATGGTTAAAGAAATGTTATTAATAATAGAAAGAAATATAAAAATTATGTTAAATTCTAAGATGTCTTCGGCAATTATTCTTTTGGCTCCATTACTTTTAATTGGAATAATGGGATTGGCGCTTCAAGACACGTCTCTGAAAAACGTTAAAGTTAGCATATATGGACCTGAGAAAGATAGCTTTTATTATGATTTTGTTACTCAATTAAACGATAAATCATTTAAGTCAGATGACTCAAACTCTATAGAAGAATGTAAAGATAATGTTATAAATTCAAAATCTCAGGCATGTATAGAGCTAATAAAAAAGGGTGAAGATGATTATCAAATTAAGCTTTTTGTAGATTTTTCACAACAGAGAATAGTCTGGAACATAATCGGAACAATTCAAGGGGTTGTGGAAGAAAAGTCAAGAGCACTTCAAGAAGATTCTATTTCACAATTAAATAAAAAACTAGAGAATGTCCCAGCATTAATTAAAGAGAATAAAGAAAAAATAGATTCAGCTTTATTTAAAATTGAAATCTTAGAAGATAAATTAGGTGATTCAGAAAGAGATATCTTTTCACTTTTAGGATATTTAGAAAACATAAATCAGACAATAGGAGAAATGAGAATGGATGTTGACGAACTTTCTGCACAAGGAGTAGATGTTTCTTCTCTACAGTTTCAAATTACAAATATTGAAAAAAGGATAGAAGATTTACGTACGGAAATAAAAAGCGCAGAAAAAAACATAATAGATTCTTCAGATATTCAAATTAAAAGAATAAAAGATGATCTTCTAGAATCAAGAGAGGATTTAGAAGATATGGAAGAAGAGTTTAGAAGAGCTAAGGAATTAGACCTAAATAAAATAGTAGATCCAATACCATTAAATTATTTTCATGTATCAAATGAAGAAGAGGGTACGATAGTCAAAGATCTTGGTTTTATAGACTATCTTATTCCAAGTTTTTTTATGTTTTTTATATTATTTAGTTCAATTATTTTATCATCTGTTTTTATACTAAGAGAAAGAAAATCTATGGCGTATTTAAGAAATAGAATAAGCAGCGTTTCTCAGGCAAAATTTATCTCAGGAAATTTTTTAACAATATTTTTAACAATATTTTTACAGATAGCACTAGTTATTTTTATATCAGGATTTTTTACAAACATAAAAATCATTAGTAATTTAGGCTCCATTATTATAATTTGTTTTATATCTATATTTTTATTCGGACTCATGGGAGTAGCCATTGGTAGCATATTTAGTTCAAATGAGGGGGTATTGGCATCCTCAATTTCAATTTCATTACTATTGGTTATGTTTATGCCCATTATAACACCATTAGAAACTATTCACCCGTCTTTAATAAAAATAGTATCTATGAGTCCACTAGTTTTTTTAGAAACAAAATTAAGACTTGCGACAATCTTTGACATAGGATTCGCAATTTCAATAACAGAAATAATAATTTTATCTTTAGTGTCTCTATTTTTATTAGGAATTATTTCTTATTCTACATTTAAATTTAAAGAAAAAGAAATCTAAAAAACATTTTAGAAATATTTTTAAAAGAAAATATCATTAATAGATAATAGGAAGGGGTTACATCATAGGGCATGAGTAATCTCTTTTTATTCTCCTATATTAAACAAAAATAATAATAAAAAATTAAAATTAATAATCCTTAAAACTTAGGATTTTTAGATGGTTTAAATTGCACAACAGTTTTTGCGGCAATCTTTATTTTTGCACCTGTTGCAGGATTCCTACCAATTCTTGCTTTTCTCTTAACTTGTCTAAAAGTTCCAAATCCAACAAGACCGACTGGAGATTTCTTTAAACCCTTAGATATGTTTTTTAAGACAGATTCTAAAGCTTTACTAGAATCAGCCTTAGATAGGCCAGTTTCTTTAGCAACAGCGTCGATTAATTGAGCTTTATTCATTTTTATCCCTCCTTTTCAAATATAAAAATTCAATTCTGTTTTTAAAACTTTGCTAGTTTTTACAAAATTTTCCAACAAAATTTAAAATTTAAAATTTAAAATTTAAAACATTCACAATCCAAAAAATAGATTTTTATCCTCGATAAAACAATTATTTTTAAAATACAAAAAAATAACAGAAAGGTTTATAAAGGTAAAATATCTCTAAATTTTACAAAATGGCAAAAGAAAAACCAAATATGAATGTTGTGTTCGTTGGGCACGTTGATGCAGGTAAGTCTACTTGCGTAGGACGTATGATGTTCGACGGTGGAGCAGTTTCAGAACAAGAAATGAAGAAGTTTAAAGAAGAAGCTGAGAAGCATGGTAAAGCCGGCTTCGAATTTGCTTATGTTATGGATAATATTAAAGAAGAAAGAGAAAGGGGAGTTACAATTGATTTGTCTTATAAGAAATTAATGACAGAGAAATTTCAAATCACAATTATTGACGCACCTGGACACAGGGACTTCGTAAAGAACATGATTACTGGTGCTTCACAAGCCGATTCCGCATTCTTAGTAATCGCAGCACCATCTGGAGTACAGCCACAAACTACAGAGCACTTATGGCTTCTTAGAACAATGGGTGTAAAAAACGTTGCAATCGCAGTTAATAAAATGGATGAACTTGATTATTCTGAAGATAAGTTTAAAGAAGTTAAAGAAGGAGTTTCAAAACTATTAACAGGTGTTGGAATTAACCCAGAAACAACTGCATTTATCCCATGCTCAGGTTTACAGGGAGATAATATTGTTAAAAAGTCGGAGAAAATGAGCTGGTACAGCGGTCCTACAATTCAAGGACAAATGGATCAATTCCCAGCCCCAGAGCCGCCAACAGCACTAGCAATGAGAATGCCAATTCAAGATGTTTATGAAATTACTGGTATCGGTACTGTTCCTGTTGGAAAAATCGAGACTGGAGTTATGAAACAAGGTATGAAAGTTAAAGTACTTCCAGGTAGAACTGGTGAAGGCATCGAGGGTGAAGTAAAAACTATTGAAGCTCACCATGAAATGTTACCAAGTGCTGACGCTGGTGAAAATGTTGGTATTAATGTTCGAGGAGTAGGTAAAAAAGATATTGCAAGAGGAGATGTAATTTGCGATGCTAGTGCACCTATCCCAATTGTTGAAGAGTTTATCGCAACAATTACAGTAATTAATCACCCTACCGTATTAGCAAAAGGATACACTCCAGTATTTCACATCCACACAGCTCAAGTTCCTTGTCAATTTGTTGAATTAATTGCACAAATTAACCCAGCAACTGGTGAAGTAATAAAAGAAAACCCGGATTTCCTAAAAAACGGGGATTCTGCTAAGGTTAAACTTAGACCACAAGGAAACTTATGCTTAGAAACTCAAGGGGACAATCCTTTTATGAGTAGATTCGCAGTACGAGACGCAGGTGTTACAGTAGCAGCTGGTATGTGTACTGAAATAACAAAGAAAAAATAACCCCATTTGAGATATTAATTTTTCCCCTAGTGCTTCGGCACAGGAGGACACCCGGTGGTGTTTTTTTAAATTAAATTTTACAACAATATAAAATGACAAGCAACTATAATGACCAACATAGAGAAGGTGCATACAAAAGCATAGTTATTGTAGGTGGAGAACCTCAAATGGCAGGTGGCACATACGATGGAGAAGATTATGCAAACCCACTATTCCAAGGCAGATGCTCTGATGGACGAAATTTAAAGAAAATTACCCAAGAAGAATAAATCAATATATTTTTATATACAATTCTTATTTTAATTTAGATAACAAAAATGTTTTTATTCCATTATATACTCCCACTTATAATTTTTTATTTTTACAGAGAGAAAATTATTTTTTTTGGACTTTTACTAGGAAATCTTGTAGATTTAGATCACGTATACTATAGAATAATAGGAAAGGTCGAATGGTTTGGGTCAGCATGCGCCCAATTAGGAGATCAGTGCAGTTGGGGAACTTATCCGCTACATAACTGGACTTTTGTAATAATTTTTTCAATTTTTTCAGGCCTAATATTTACTAAAAACAAAAAATTAAGATTTATCGGTTGGCTTTCCATAGGCGCTCTTCTAAATTTCGCTTTAGATTATATACACGCCCTAACAGGATTTGGAATTTAATAAAAGATAATATAGCAAATCCTTATAAACCCAAATTTTCTAAAATTATTATAATGGAAATAAATACAAACAACCTTGAAAGCGCGCTTGGAAACGAGAGCAAGCCATCTAAAAATACAGAGCCACAAATTTCGAAAGAAGAAGAAATAGGCCATCACAAAGGTTCACTAAACACCTTAGTTGGGGAAAGAAATGAGCTCTTTAAGATGATTCAAAATGTTGAGGCATTTATGCAAATGCACATAAAACGACTTGAAGAATTAGGCGTAAAAATAGAAAAAGAAGGTTCAAAATAATGGCAATCCAAAAAAATGATTTTATAGAAATAGAATTCACCGGAAAAAACGAAGAAGGAAAAGTCTTTGATTCAAACATAGTAGAAGGCTTAAAACAAATTGAAGGAGCGGACATAAAGAATGCAAAACCCTTTATTTTTTCAATAGGTCACGATATGTTTCTAAAGGGAATTGATAATTTTTTAATAGGTAAAGAGGTTGGAAAAAACTACATCATAAATCTAGAAGCCAAGGATGCATTCGGACCAAGAGACCCAAAGTCAATTCAGTTAATGCCAATAAAAGTTTTTCATGCACAAAAAGTAAACCCAATTCCAGGAGCAATGTTTAATTTTGATGGAAAAATAGCAAAAGTTATTTCAGTTAATGGCGGAAGAGTTATGGTAGATTTTAATAATCCACTAGCGGGTAAGGATATCACTTATGAAGTTAAAGTAGTTAGAAAAATAGATGACATAAAAGAAAAAGTTGAAGCTTTCAGTGAATTCTTATTTAGAAAAAAGATGAATATTGAAGTAAAAGATAAGAAAATAATTCTTAAAGTTGAAGAAATGCTTCTTCAGTTCGCCCCAATGTTTAAAGATAAATACAAAGAAGTTTTGGGCCTAGATTTAGAGGTAGTTTTAGACAAAAAGGGTGGTGATACAGAAAATAATCCTAAGGAAACCACAGAAAATGTCAGAACGGAGTAATGCAGTACCAAATTATTTAAGAATTTATAGACATCCAGGTAGACTTAATAATCAAGTGGTAAGAACCTCAGTAAACAATAGGGATTTAGCATGGAGTGGGAAATATAAAGTTGAGCTCGAGGTAACAGAAGAAGAAGATAATTTTAAAAAAGCTGACACAATAGCACTTTATTTTAAAAGTAGAAAGCATGCAATCAGCGTTTTAAACGAAGAGGGGTTTGATACAAATAATTTTGGAAGAGTTGAAGGAAAAGCATCAAGACTTAAACGATGTATAAGATAAAACAGGTTTTACTGCAATAATCCTTATAAAGCAAAAGCTTCTGTATTTTTCATGGATGACATATATGGAGAAGATGATATAAACGAGAGGGCAGAAGATAGTTTTGTAGAAGAAAGTTTACCAGAGAATACAGAATCAAGTTCATTTTCTAGAGAAAGCACAATTGTAGCATCTGGAGGACTCTCACCAGAAATTCAAGAGATAGATAGGGAATTAGAGCAATTAATAAAAAATCAAAACGCAAAAATAAAGGTTATAGGTATTGGTGGTGGAGGAAACAATTCGCTTTCAAGAATGAGAGAAATAGGAATTAAGGGAGGAGAGTTAATAGCCATTAATACGGATGCACAAGATTTATTATATGCTAATGCCGACCAAAAAATTCTAATAGGAAGAGAGTTAACATCTGGACTTGGAGCAGGAAGTAATCCTAAAGTCGGAGAAGAAGCAGCAAAAGAATCCATGACTGAAGTTAAGAAAAAGATAGGAGGTTCAGATATGGTTTTTATTACATGTGGATTAGGGGGAGGAACAGGTACAGGAGCGGCCCCAGTTATAGCAGATTTAGCAAAAAAACAAGGTGCATTAACAATAGGAGTAGTTACCTTACCTTTTACAATTGAAGGTCAAAAAAGAATAGAAAATGCAATGGAAGGACTAGAAAAAATGGAAACAGCTGTAGATACGCTAATTGTAATACCTAATGACAAATTATTAGAACTTGCTCCAGAATTACCACTTCACACAGCCTTTAAAATATCAGACGAGATACTAACAAATGCAGTTAAGGGAACAACTGAGCTAGTAACAACCTCAGGACTTGTAAACTTAGATTTTGCAGATATAAAAGCCGTAATGGTTAACGGTGGAGTCTCGCTAATAGGAATGGGTGAATCAGATAGTGGAGAAAGGGCAATTGAGTCAGTACAAAAAGCAATAGAAAACCCACTACTTGACGTAGACATATCAAACGCTAACGGGGCACTTGTAAACATCGTAGGCGGACCAAACATGAGTCTTGACGAATGTAAAACTATTATGCAAGCCGTAGGAACAAAGCTAAGTCCAAATGCAAAAATGATATGGGGAGCCCAAATTCAGGATGATATGGAAAAGTCAATAAGAGTATTATTAATTGTAACAGGAGTTCATTCTTCCCAGATAGTAGGACAGGGCGAAGACATTAATTCATTAAAACACAAAGAGATAGAAGGTGAATTGGGAATAGAATTTTTTGAATAATATTCCAAAAGATTCAATAAATACCAGATGATTTTTATTTTTCTCCCCCTGTTAATGAGGGCGAATAAATCAAAATATAATTAGTCTAACGGAAAAGGGTTTTTATATATCCAAGAATAGAAAAACCTTAAAAACCCCTTCATTCTAAAATAATTATGGTTAAATTATTAACACAAACAAAATCCTTTTTTCTTAAATGTAAACGTGTTTGGCACGCTCTAAAAAAACCATCAAGAAAAGAATTCGAGCAAATATCAAAAGTATCTGCATTGGGAATTTTGGCCCTAGGGGTTTTTGGATTTTTAATTTCAATAGTGATGAAAGCCTTATTTTAATAGCGTTAAACCTTCTCTTCCTCTAGTCCAAATAAAGAAAATATAAAATCAAAGAATCTCAAGGTTATTTCAATAACTATAATTAAGGCCAGATATAATGTTATCTCCCCAAAAAACTCTGGAAGCTTGCTTAAATGACTAATTATTCTTTCTATATCGAAAAAATTAGGATTAAGTATAGATACTGAAAGTAAAGTGAATGGTAACATTTTAGCAACATCTTTTGATAAGTCTTCCCTGTAGTATGCAGTCATCCTAATTGCAGTAATTACCATGGCAGAAATTATAAGTAGAGCATTAACAGGCAAATTATCAGTTAAAACAATCAAAAAAAGAGTAAAGGCCATAAACCAAAAGAAAATTAGAAATGGCAAAATCAAGATATATTCTAAAAAATAAAAAACCCCAGCAAGTGTTTTTGCTGCTCCAGGATGAGCAAGTCTATTATACTGAGAAAGGTTTAGTCCCAAAAGATTTTTTGTAGCAATAAATCTATAAAATTTCCAAACAAACACAGAATACACAACAACAAGTAAAACTAAAAACAATAAATTAAAAAAACTTCCAACATAATGAGGTGAGGCATCCATAAAAGCCTGATACAAATCAATTAAATTTATACTCACCTCTTCTAAAGTCACCATTATAGAATATAGATTAAAATCTTTTTAAAACATTCTATTTTAAAATATATTTTACAAAAGTCCCCGATGTTTTTCCGTAGCATTAACTATTCTTTTCATAACTCCAACGGTTAGCGCAGGGTATTTTCCTATAGCTGTCTCCTCGCTAAGCATAACCGCATCAGTCCCATCCAGAACAGCATTTGCAACATCCGAAACTTCAGCTCGAGTAGGAATCTTTCTTTTGGTCATTGATAAAAGCATCTCGGTAGCAGTAATATCAAACTTTTTTTTCTTTGCCGCTTTTTTCATAATTATTTTTTGAATTATTGGAACTTTTTCAAAAGCAACATTTTTACCCAAATCTCCCCTAGCGACCATAACACCATCGCTAACTTTCATAATATTATCTACATTAAGAACCGCTTTTTTATTTTCAATCTTTGAAACTATCTTAATAGATTTTTGATCCAACTTTTTTCGTATTTTTTTAATTTTATTAACGCTATCTGCAAAAGCTATGGCAACATAATCAATTTTCTGAGTATTTATCCAATCAATTATTTCCATATTTTTTATGTCAATCATTATTTTACATTTTCCGATTTTTCTAATATTATTAATAATTTTTTCATACTGTTTTGTATTACCATGTTTGGTATTTATTCGTGCAATAGTCATACCATTATGTATCATCTTCCTTAGAATTTCCATGTTTTCACTGGCCGGACCAATGGTCGCAATAATTTTTGTTCTCATTTTACCCCTTTAATAATTAAAGACAATTTTCAGATTATTTAAATATTAACTAAATTAAAGATTGATAGAAAACTATTCAGAATCTTCTATTTCTACAGCATCAACCGCATCGGTATTCTCAGTAGATTCTTCTTCGACAGTTTCCGAGGCTAAAAATGCCCACCATGGTTTTTTAACCCTAATAAGTTCTCCAGTTTCTGCATCAATCTCAGCTTTCACTTCCATTTTTTTTCTAAACATCCACAAAAGTTTTGTATGTCTTTGCGCTTGAACTTCATAAGCCAGTCGTGTTTCATTTCCTTGCCTAGTTTCCTTTAATTGAATCGTGCAATTATTTGATTCATTGCAGTTTCTTATTCTAAGTCTAGAAATAGCAGTAGCCGAAGCAGTACTTGGCATTATTTTTATTTCCGCATTTCTACCATTAGATAATTTTCCAAAAAGCTTGGTTTTGATTCCAGTTTCATCTTCAGACTCCTCCATTAAAACCTCAAGCTCACATTCGGCTTCAGATTCATCATCTTCAATCATGCAATTATCTTCAGAATTCTTTGAAATCATTATTTTTTTTCCGTTCGTTCCAACAATCTCACCATTTCTAACAGCAACTCTTTCTCTAGCTCTTTCCTGTCCATCTTCACCAGCATTACCAACTTGTGAAGCAATTCCAATAGGAGCATCATCACTTAGCCTATTTAGAGATCCTTGAGCTGCAAATACGAAACTAACTAAAAAGACAGACATAACAATCAATATTATTTTCTTCATATTTTTACCTCCTTATCAACTATATAAAAATAAAGATTCTTTAAAATATTTAAAACTATCGACTTTTACCAACATTTATTTTTTTACAATATTTTTCTATAGGGCAAACAGAGCATTTAGGAGAAATTGGAGAACAAACATCTCTCCCAAATTGTACAAATATAGAATTAAAATCTCGATAATATTTTTTGGGCAATATTTTTATTAACTCTTTTTCAGTCTGTTCAGCAAGTTTGGTTTTTACCCATCCTATTCTATTAGGGATACGGTGACAATGTGTATCAACCGGAATAACATTCTCACCATAAGCAAATGCCAAAACAATATTGGCAGTTTTCGGACCGATTCCTTTAATTGAAATTAACTCTTCGTAAGTTCTTGGAACTTCCTCATCAAATCTTCCCAGAATTTCACCCGAAACGTGTTTTAAGGTAGCAGCTTTTTTGTTAAAATGACCAGTCTTAAAAATAATTTTCTTTAAATCCTCCATATTAAGCTTAAGTATCTTTTCCGGAGTATCAGCAATCTTAAACAAATTTTCTGAAACAACCTCAGTAACCTCATCACGAGTTCGCAAAGACAAAAGGCATGAAATTAAAATTTTAAAAGCATCAGGTTCCCCACGCATATTATTTAACGTAGTAGTTGAGGCAGGATACGAAACTGATAAAATCTTCATTATTTGGGGTATATTATTTTTTTCCATACAAAATTTAGAGCACATAACAATCTTTAAATATATCCTCTAGCTATTTTATACATGATAGACATAAAATTAATTAGAGAAAATCCCAAAGTAGTAAAAGAAAATATAAAAAAGAAATTTCAGGAAGACAAATTACCGCTAGTAGATAAAATAATAAAACTAGATACCGAATGGAGAAAATTAAAATTTAATGAAGACAAATTAAGATCGAGCAGAAATAATATTTCTAAAAAAATTAGTGAAGCAAAAAAAGCTAAAGATAAAAAATTATCAGAAAAATTGTTAAAAGACGCAAAAAAAATCCCAAAAAAAATTGAAAAAATAGAAATTAAAAGAAAAGATTTAGGAATAGAAATTAAAAAAATATTGATGCAGATTCCAAATATTATCCACGAGTCAGTGCCAATAGGAAAAGATGAAAAAGAAAACATAGAAATAAAAAAGTTTGGGAAAATAAAAAAGTTTTCTTTTGATGTAAAAAGTCATGCAGAGTTAGGAGAAAAGTTGGGAATATTAGATTTTGACACATCGGCAGATGTCTCAGGAAAAGGGTTCTATTTTATGAAAGGAGATTTAGCACTTCTAAATATGGCATTAATAAATTATGCCAGAGATTTTATGTTAAAAAAAGATTTTCTATACGTGGAACCACCATTAATGATCAGAAAAGAGGCATTAGATTCAGTTTATTCAACAGAAGAAATTGAAGCAATGAGTTACAAAATAGATGGAGAAGATTTGTATATGATAGCGACGAGCGAACACCCCCTGATAGCACAATTTATAGATAAAACAATCGACGGTAAAACCCTTCCAATAAAACAAACCGGTTATTCAATGTGTTTTAGAAAAGAAATTGGTTCTCATGGTATCGACGAGAAAGGAATATATAGAACGCATCAATTTAACAAACAAGAAATGATTGTAATTTGTAAGCCCGAGGATTCTTATAAGTGGTATGATGAAATGTTGAACTATTCAATTGAACTTTTCAAATCTTTAGAGATTCCATTTAGAATACTCGAGTGTTGTAGTGGAGATTTAGCAAACCTAAAAGCAAAAAGTTGCGACCTTGAATGTTGGAGCCCTAGACAAAAAAAATATTTTGAAGTAACCTCCCTAACAAACATGGAAGAGGCACAAAGTAGAAGACTTAATATTAAAATAGAAGAAAAAGGAGAAAGAAAATTCACGCATACACTAAACAATACAGTCATTGCAACATCTAGAGCGCTAGTTGCAATCATGGAAAATAACCAAGCCAAAGACGGAACAATAACAATACCAAAAGTTCTACAAAGTTACATGAATGGAAAAAATAAAATAGAGTCGAAAAAATAAAAATAGACATTAATTTTTATTATAAAATAACATCTAGTCATCGTTATAAAAGTTTATAAAGTGGTTTGTTATTATAAATATAAAATGAGGACGAAAAAAGTTTCTGCAATAAATCTGATTTTAGTCTCTGCAGTTTTTCTAATTTTAATAATATCTTTCGTTGGTATGGTTTCTGCTGCTTGGTGGAATCCGTTCAGCTGGGGAGATGATAATGATGATGCAACTCAGCCACCAGCCGGGGCGGCCCCATTGTCCAACTATAATAGTTGTATGATACCTGGAGAATATAATGATGATGACTGGAATATACACATAAAGAGAGAAATTGATTGTGACGGTGTAGCTCTTCCTGATACTTGCGAAGGTACAATGGTAAAAGAATATAATGTTTTAGATTCAGATGGAGACACCCACATTGATGATGGCTATTATAAGTATTATACTTGCCCAGCTGGAGAGGTCTGTAATGATGGAAGATGTATAGCTGGAATAGAAGGTGCTCTAGACGGAATGGCAGAATTAACCAATTATAATAGTTGTAGCATACCCTCAGGACAAGATGATAACTGGGGAATACACGTAAAGAGAAAAATTGTTTGTGATGGTCAAACCATTTGGGACACTTGCGAAGGTACAATGGTAGAAGAATATAATGTTTTAGATTCAGATAGAGACGGCAATAGGGACGACGGTCATTATAAATATTTTACCTGTCCAACTGGACAAAGTTGTTTTAATGGAGTGTGTACAACTTCCGCTATAGAAGGTGCTCTAGACGGAATGGCAGAATTAACCAATTATAATAGTTGTAGCATACCCTCAGGACAAGATGATAACTGGGGAATACACGTAAAGAGAAAAATTGTTTGTGATGGTCAAACCATTTGGGACACTTGCGAAGGTACAATGGTAGAAGAATATAATGTTTTAGATTCAGATAGAGACGGCAATAGGGACGACGGTCATTATAAATATTTTACCTGTCCAACTGGACAAATCTGTAGCAATGGAGCATGTATAATTAATCCTGTGGTGGGTGCCCAATCTGGAATGGCATTGTTTTCTCATAATGGTTGCAGTACCCCTAGTGAATATGATGATGATCAGTGGAATAGATATACAAAAAGAAAAATTATTTGCAATGGCGAAATAGTTTCTGATAGTTGTCATGCAACAAACGGAAAGGTAAAAGAATATAATGTCTTAGATTTAGATTTAGATGGCAATGTTAATGATGGTCATTATAAGTATTATACTTGTCCAGATGGACAAATATGCGGCAGGGGAGTATGTGTATCTGAATACGTGGAGGGGTTCCTACTTGGAATGGGTTCGTTAACTAACTATAATGGTTGTAGCATACCTGCAGGACAAGATGATGACTGGGGAATACACGTAAAGAGAAAAATTGTTTGTGATGGTCAAACCATTTGGGACACTTGCGAAGGTACAATGGTAGAAGAATATAATGTTTTAGATTCAGATGGAGACAGTCATATCGATGATGGCCATTATAAATATTTTACCTGTCCAGATGGACAAATCTGTAGTGATGGAGCATGCGTAACTTCCGCTATAGAAGGTGCTCTAGACGGAATGGCAGAATTAACTAATTATAATGGTTGTAGCATACCTGCAGGACAAGATGATGACTGGGGTATACACGTAAAAAGAGAAATTGTTTGTGATGGTCAAACCATTTGGGACACTTGCGAAGGTACAATGGTAAAAGAATATAATGTTTTAGATTCAGATAGGGACAGCCATATAGACGATGGTCATTATAAATATTTTACCTGTCCAACTGGACAAAGCTGTAATGATGGAAGATGTATAACAGGAACTTCAGAAGAAGGAGAATCTTCAGGATTATTTGGCTTCATAGGAGATACATGGAGTACTGTTACTGGGGCTTTGGGGGATGTAGTTGATGCGATTTTTTCAACAGAAGAGACCCAAGATACAGAACCAGCGATAGAAACCTCTGGTTCAGAACCTCCAGCAACAGAAACCCAAGATTCAACACCTCCAGCAGATGACGGAGAAATCTCACCAGAAGTAGTAGAGACACTAGATACAGACCCTCCATCAATCAACGCAGGTGAAACACCAAGTACTTGCGATGAAAATCAAAGAATATTAAGATTGTCAGATACAAGTAATGCTCACGCAGAAAAATATGACGGAACAACTTATGGAATAGAAATTTGTTATGATGAAATTTTTCCAACGCCTTATATTGGAACACCAGCCCGTACATGTGATGACCCAGGATACTCAGAAGGTAAAATTATTGAACTTTCGGATGTTGCGACAAACGCTCACGCGAACATTCCAGAAGGAATGGGCAGTAACTATGATTTTCGTGTTTGTTACGGAGATTTAATCTGTCATGGTACTGAAAATGAATGTGGGGGTGAGGCTAAAGAGATTTTATCCTTATCTGATAGTATAAACGCTCACTTGGGAATAGCGGAAAAATATGACATGAAGATTTGTTGCACTCCTCAAAGCGGAGGGGGCCCACCAGGAAGCTGCGATCCAGCAGATTGTGACGGCAGGGGATGTAACGCAGCAGGAACTGCATGCAATCCGCCAGTGCCAGAAATTTGCGATCCAGCAGATTGTGACGGCAGGGGATGTAACGCAGCAGGAACTGCATGTAATCCGCCCTGCCCATCAGAATGTTCAGACAGTTGCGATCCAATAACCGGAGATTGTATAGAGGGATGCGATCTGGCAAGATGTCCAGGTGGATGTAGGGAAAATGGAGATTGTGTTTGCTATTTAGATGAATGCCCAGATGTTTGTAATCCAGATGGAAGTTGTGAAGAAGTAGTTCCAGGTGTAGACTCAGACGGAGACGGAATATTAGATGACGGTAACTACGATGGAGACACAAGTGACCCATGTCAACCTTGCATTAACGTTGTTGGAGAATGTATACCTAGAACACAAAATTGCGATGATAATTGTATAATAGTCCCCAACGCTAATCAGATTGATAGCGATAACAATGGTATTGGAGAGCTTTGTGAATTAGACCCACCCACAACAGATATAGATTGCAATTATGGGTTTACAGATGATATTTGCGAAGTAGGCGAAGATGCCGAAAGTTGCCTATGTGGAGATTGCCTTGCCCTTCATTCAGAGTTTTGCTCCGAAGGTCTAATATGTGACGTACCTTCTTTGGCAGAAGACTCATGTAGTTCATGTAATATAGTAGATTACATAGCACCATTTGACGGAGAAGGGTGTTTTCCAACTACTAATTGCCAAATTGGAGAAAGAAGATGTGAGATTATAGACACATCAAACATAGCATTATTATTAGGTGAAGAAGTAGATTATTTGCATTGTCAAGATATGGAAATTTGCACGAGAGCAAACATTCCACCAACAAGCATATCAGAATCTGATGATTTTAATATAGAAACCTTTGATTTTGCAACAATAGTAACAGAGCTTCATTGTTCAGGAGGTACTTCAAATGATATTTGCGAAGTAGGCGAAGGTTGTGTATGTTCAGATTGTTTTAATCGTCAAGCTAATTGTGTAGACGAATTTGTTTGTGCATTTAATACAGATCTATTCGGAGATGATCCAGGTATAGAGCTTCAAGGATGCATAGCGTGTCCACCCGATTGGAGTTTTGTAGAAGATAAAAGTGATGCAAGAATGGGAGAATGTGTAGAAGACGGCTCAATTTATGAGGGACTTGGTTGTGAAGGAGATCAGAGATTATGTTTAATAGGAGAGGGAATAGAGGACTGTGCTTTACCCGAAGATTGCATAGGAGGAGAAGTGTATAATGATAACGACGATGTTTGCGAATGGACGCCTCTAGATCACCCAGATTCAGCAAATAGGGGCCTTAGAGAAAGTTGTATCGACGACGCTTGTTTTGATAAGAAAAGTACTTGTACCCAAGGATTCATTTGTAACCCAGCAGGCTCTCCAGAAAAGGTATGTCAAGCTTGTCCAGCAGGAGAAACAACTTCAACCTCAGATGAAGGATGTGCAGTAATTACACTATGTCCTAACGGAGAAAGGCCATGTGAAGTGGGATGTTCCGTAGATGGAGTTTGTCCAGAAGACGAAGAACCAGATTGCCTAGTGAATAATGTATGTGCTATAGAAGAAAGTTGTTCATGTTCAGATTGTTGGGGATTATCTACAGGAAATTGTATCGAACCCGCTGTTTGTTATTATCCACAGAGCCCAGCAGAAGAAGCCGATCTCGACCTTCAAGTTTGTGTAAACTGTGAAGCACCCTTCCAGTTTAGCTCAGCCACATATAGTTGTGAATGCATATTGCCAAACATATTAAATCAGGCAGGAGAATGTGTAGATCAAGGAGACCCAGTAGAAGTACTAGCGTATTGGGCAGAATCAGATGAGGCAAGATATGTCGCAAACGCAGAAGTTGATGTAAGCAGCTTAAATCCATTTATAAAAGTTGAACCATCAATTTGGGGAGGTCAGGCAGTTAAATTTATATTTTATGAGGATGATGGAATTGCGGGTTCAACCGAATTACAATCAGGACAAATTACAGATTTCATGCTAGGAGACGGATCATATTTTGAAGAATTTGTAATAACTCAAGAATTCAAAGAAGAAGCCGATGGTGCTGGCATAACCCTTGCGGATGGAGGTCCAGAGATTTTTTTCACGATAATGGATGCAGAAGAGGAGGGCTTCGAAATAGCCAGAAGTGAAATAATACATCTAAAAAACGAGCCAACCCCAGGAGGTCTAACTTGTGAAACTCTTGATGGAGACGAAGCCGCATGTTTAGCTTGTGACGAAAATGGTAACCATGCCGTAGGTAGTGCTTCTTTTAATCCAAGTATTCGTTTCTATGACGATTTTGTTGAAGACGGACATGCTGAATGCGAAGATACAGTTCCTAGCGGAAACCCACTGTGTTCAGAGGCAGTTATAAATTGTAATTGTGGATGGGATATAACAGGAACAGCGGGATTATGTGAATTTTTATTTAGCACTACTCAATTATGTCCAGCAGGAGCAGATTGTGGAAATAATATAATAGATGAAGGCGAGCAATGCGGAGAGCCAGGAATGCTTGGTGGAACGGGTCGATCAGCTATTCCATCATGTGAAGAGCTAGGATATGAGTCTGGAACTGAAGATTGTGTAGGATGTCTACTAGAATATGATTGTGTGGGTCTAGAAACAGGAGAATGCGGAGATAATGAGATTAATCAAGGAGAAGGGTATGTTGAGCAATGCGACGGAGAAAGAACACCAAAGGTTGATATTGGAGGAGGAGTAATGGAATGCTCTTATTTTTATATTGAAGATCCAGAGGATGATACTATGTGCATATTTAACACTGCAGGTGGATGCGAATTAGCAGGCTGGACTTATATCGGAGACGAAGAAGGAGCGCTAGGATGTTTCGATAATAAAAATCTCGGAGGCTCATGCACAATTGACACAGGGCAATGTGACCCAGTTGTTGAAGAAGGGGCAAATTGTAATGCTGATAATATATGTGACACGAATGAAGATTGCACATGCGGAGATTGTTGGGGAGAACAAGATGGTTGTACTGGACCAGGTCAAGCTGACCAAATCTGCGGACCTTTCGAAAGTTCATGTGAAAATTGTTTAGCTCTAGCTGTATTTGATTCAGCAACTGGAACATGTAAAGACCCAGACCTTTTTGACCCAGATGAGGGTTGTCCTCGTGGAACATCTCTTTGTGGACAAGATGGCGATACGGATAGAGAATGTAGAAGTTCTTGTGGAGATAATTTTCAATGTAATGAGAATGAGATATGTGAAGAAGGAGAAGGCTGTGATTGTTTACTAGATTGTTTCGAAAAACCAGCTTCTTCCTGCGAAGATGGTCTAATCTGCACAGACTCTTTAGTCTGTGGAACACAAGACGATATGAACTCACACGACCCAGACCCAGAACTAGGACACACTTCCGGAAGCTGTACGAGTAGAGTGGAAACAACAACAGGAGATTGCTCAACAGATAGTAGTGTAACCCTATCACATGAGGGAGTGTGGACACTTGGACCAGAGGGAATACCAGATTTAGGTACACAAGAAGAAGTAGCCATGAACCGATGCACAGACGGCGGAAGTCAAACAATACTATGCCCAGCAAGTGTACGACTACCATTCTTCAATGGATTTTCAGCCATAGCGTCATTAATGTTGCTCTCTTTAGTTTACATGATAATGAATTGTAAAATTAAAAGAAGGGTGATAGATGAAGACAAAATTAATTAGCTTTCTTGCATTATTTTTCATTGTATTTTTTGCTCTTTTTGTTCAGGCAAGTATAGAAGTTGGAAATTTATCTCATGAAATTCCAGAACGCCATACAACAGGAGAAAAATTAACAGGTTGGTTTAACATTAGTATAGCCAATCAAGATTCAAACATTTTTTTTACAGACTCTTTTGGGGGGGAAATAGGACTACTAGAATTAATAAAGACAGCAAGTGGAGTTGATTATTCTTGTGATCCAGAAGGATGTGACACAAGCTATAATTCACAAAACAGAGAAATAGAAAAAGAAATTTCAATGACCTCGGGAGAATCAGCAATAGTAGGATTTAAACTAACAGGAGAAATAAGAGAGGTGGAATCAATAGACTTTGCACTAAATAGTACTATAGGAGAATCTTGCAAAAACCAACTAAAACTAGATTTTTTCTTAGATAGAAAAATAGAATTCTCAAACGATAAAAGTGCACAGGGAGGATGTTATTCAAGTCAAAAGTATGGTTGCTTTAATCCAGAAAGTCAAGAAATAGGAGAATATATTGTAAGTTCATCAGAGCCATACTGTCAGAAACTAAGACTAAGCGAAAGGCCTAGTTTTTGGGCAGGCGCATGGATAAAAAGAAACACAGATGAGCGTTCAGATATAAAAATGCAACTATATACTAAAGCTGGAGAAATAATTAGCAGAGCAAATTGCACCTTGCCACAGCCAGGCACAATAGGAAGAGAGCGTTCTTGTGTGATGCCATATGATATAAAAAAGCCAGAAGAATACATCCTATGCCTAAATCCAGAAGAAGAAGTAGGAGAATATGAATACGAAATAAAAGGATACGACGTGACATCAGAAGCTCATTGTGGTTTTTTCGGCACACCGTCAAGCAGCTCAATGGCTTCATCAGCATATCAGATATTTACATCACCAAAAAAGTTTGACGAATTAGGAGAAGTTTCAATATCAAATACTTTAACAGGAGGAATCAACTTAGCTAGTAGAGCAACGACTTATTTAGAAGAAAAATACGGAAGAAATGAAAACAATGCAATACCTTGTTCAAATGGATGCATAATACCAATAAAATTACTTTCTAGAGAAAATCAAATAGTAACATTAAAAGACTTAACAATATCTTATAATAAAATATCAGGTGGTGCAAGTGAAGATGATTTCTATGACATTACAGAAGACATTATACCCAAAATAACCACAGATGGCTTTCAAATATTCACAATGGAAACATTAGATTTTTTTGTAGGAGAAGTGGTTGAAACAACAAACTATTCACTAAATCTAAGCACGACAGAAATACTTAAAGAGGAAATCTCAATAGAACTCTCTCCAGAAATAACCGGACTTAGCCCATTGCGAGCAGTTATTGGAACATTTACAAATTTTAGAATCAGTATAAATAGCTCAAGAGACATAGTCTCCTATTCCCTAGATTTTGGGGATGGAGAGCTAAAAACATCAGAAGATAATATAATAAACCACACATATACAAGCAGTGGATCATATCAGGTTACAGCCTCAATAGTAGATGAAAATAGCGATATCTATTCTGAATCTTTTTCGGTAGTCATAAATGCCCCTTCAGATTTCATAGAAAACACTCTAAACGAACAACGGGAAAATCTAGAAAGTATTAACACTCAATTGTCAGAATATCCAGCATTTTACGGAGACCAGCTTATAGACGCAATAGATTTTTACTTTTACGAGGACGAATTAACGAAATTGCAAGAAGAATTTGAGGAGATATATGGAGACGATGCAAAAACTCTTGCATTATTACCAAAAGTATCAAACTTAGATATTCCAAAGGGAGTTAAATTGACCGAAAGTACGACAGGATTTACTTTTTATCCACAAGAGGAAAATATAAACTTGGAATATTTAGTCGAAGTGGGAGGAGGAACTGCTCCAAGTGATAGACAGCAGTATGTAGACGCAATTTTAGGATGGAATCTCCAGTCTCTGGAGACAAAGTTAAATTATAAGGCTTTTTCAATAATAAAAGAAGATGGAGCAGAGCACGTTGCAAGTTTTTTTGAAATAACTTTTGAAAAATTAAAAACAGAGAGCAGAGATCCTATAGTAGTAATAGAAAAAATGGAAGGATTAGACTTCAGCAATAGAGCCATAATGAATATAGATGATGACTATTCAACAACAGAACTTAGAGATCCAACAACAAGTATACTATTTTCAACAACCTCAGAAGTCAATTTTGCAACATTGCCATTATTCGTATCACTACCAATAGACCACATACCAATAAGTTCAAGTGGAGCACCTTATTTTGAAGAACCAAGCCCAAGGTGGCTATTTTTAGTCCTAGTCCTAGTCCTTTTAGCAATAATGGGAGTCATTGCCTATATAGTACTTCAAATATGGTATAGAAAAAAATACGAAGAATATTTATTTCCAAACAAAACAGATCTCTATAATTTATTGTCATTTATAGAAACAGCAAGAAGTGAGAGGATAGGTGATTCTGAAATAAAGAAAAAATTAGCCAAATCTGGATGGAGTGGCGAGCACATAGCGTATGCAATGAAAAAGCATGCTGGGAAAAGAACAGGAATGGTGGAGTTACCAATAGGGTTTATTCCAGGAGCAATGGACACAGAAGAAGAAATAGCGGCAGGAAAAACTAGAAGAGAGCCCCCAAGAAGACCAAGAAGAAGACCAAGAAGAAGACCAAGAAGACCAGTAAGAAGGTAAAAATATCTAAGTAGAATATACAAAATTTAATAAACTAAACTAACAAAAATATATTATGGCAATGAAAGTTTTCGGATTTTTCAAAAAAATATTTGCTGGCTTTTCAAAAGAGAAAAGGGATATAAAACTAGGATTTTATGGGCCACCAAATGCAGGAAAAACGAGCTTGGCGAATCTTATTTGTAAAGACTTTACAGGAGAAGAAATGGGGAGTGTTTCAAGCGTTCCACACGAAACAAGGAACGTTCAGTTCAAAGAAAAAGTAAATATAGACTATAAGGGAAAATCTATGACATTTAAAATGGTAGATACTCCAGGAATTGCAACAAAAATTGACTATGAGGATTTTTTAAAGTTTAAAGTAAAAAAAAGTGAAGCAAAAAAAAGAGCAAAAGAAGCAACGCAAGGAATTATTGAAAGTATAAAATGGCTTGATGATATGGATGTTGTCGTCGTGGTTTTAGATTCAACCGAGAATCCATATGACCAGGTAAATATTACAATTATTGGAAACTTGGTAGCACGAGATATACCAGTTTTAATTATAGCAAATAAAATTGATTTAAAAAAATCTGATATTAAAAAAATAGAATCAGCTTTTCCGGAATACGACGTAGTGGGAATAAGCGCAAAGCGAGGAGATAACTTAGAAGATTTTTATGATGCATTATTTAAGCTAGCAAAGAAAATTTAAAAAGTGTATTTCCCAACATATATAATAAAATGGCTAAAAAAAGTGGTAATAAAGGACTAGGAAAACTAAAAGGATTCTCAATCCAGTTTTTACCCTATCGTGAATATGGGGACCTAGACAGCAACGAAAGAATTAAAAAAATATTAGATATAATTTTAGGAAATAATATTCTTATTCTACAAGGTCGTCTTAGAAGTGGAGAGGAAACAAGACTAATTGGTGACACAATGGCAATGATAGGACACGTAGCAAACTTTAATGGAATAGAATTAGCAGTAATAGCTGGAAGAGGGAAAGATGAAGGATATTTTAAAAAATTCAAAAAAGGTTTAGCAAATGCACTTGCTGGAGGAGATTTAGGGGCTGTAACGATAATTGGACCAGCAACAATAGTAAAAGAAGTTAAAAGAAATCCACAAAAAATAGAATTATTGCTAAATAAATAACAAGCAAAATGGCAAAAAGAAAAAGGAGAACAGCAACGGATAATGTGAAACTTTTAGCATTTATTTTCATAATTCTGCTACTAATATCAATATTTTTCTTTGACGGAAAATATACGGGAACATTAATAAATGGTTTTATTCAATTATTTATTTTATTAGCAATTTCAATTATGGCGGGCGCTTTAGTATCCGCATTTACGGGTGACTTTTTCAAAAAAAGAAAGTATGAAATAAGAATATTTGGATTTTGGATAAATATCCCCGTAGTCGTTTTAACTTTCATAATTAAAATATATTTCTTTTAGAAATTAGCTTCAATCCAAAAACAAACAATTTATAAATAATATTTAATTTACAATTACATGAAAAAAAGAGGTCAGGTAACAGCAGGTAATCCATTTAAAAATTTTCTCTCAAATCAACCAGCAACAAATAATACAAATCAACCAATTTCCCCCTCCCAAGAAACACAAAATAATTATCTACCCAAAGAAAAATTTAACCCAACAACATTAATAGTAATTGGCGCACTTGTAATTATAACATTGGTTGCAATTATTATAGTAGGCTTTTCTGTTTTTTCAGGGGGAGACGGAATACCTGGAACACCAGGAACCAGCGGAACACCTGGAAGCGATGGAACACCTGGAACACCTGGAGCATCAGGAACACCAGGAACCGCAGGAGCACCCGGAGTACCAGGAACAACGGTAAGAGATTCTTTAAACAACCTTTCACCCGAAGAAGCAGAAATAAAATTAACACAACTAGGGATGTTCGCAGATTTTTTTGAATCAATTTGGCCATCCCCACAGCTTTCTCCATCGGGAGGAACAGATATTTATTATAACGATGGGTACGTAGGAATTGGGACAAATATACCAAACTCTCCATTAACAATTGGAGGAGAAACTCCACTAGAATTTGATAGCTCTATTAATCCATCAATAGGTTTTAATTCATATTATAACGACGGATGGAAAGTAGATACTGCTAATAATTTCATGGGTATTATAACAATGACTCCCAGCACTGGACTTTTTGAAATTTTCACGGGAGATAAGGGTGCCTCTGGAGATGATGGGTACATAAAATCAAGATTATCTATAACAAACGACGGCAGTGTTGGAATTGGAATAGCCCAGCCAGGTGCACTATTAGAAGTAAATAATAAAAATATAGATCCACGACCAGTGTATCTTGCAAAATTTACAGGTGTTAATGGTAATTGGTCAATTTTTGAACATGGAATAAAAGGGATTAGCAATACCTCAAATGGCTTCCCAATGATATGGTTAAGAGATGGAGATTGGGCACACAGCAGAGCCCTTATGAGATTAGAGTCGAGAGTATCGTCAAGCGACAATAGTATCAAAGACGTTCTATGGGTCGGGGCTGACGGTAGAGTAGGAATTGGAACAACTAATGCAAGTGCGCCACTTAGTCTTGGTAGATCAGCCCCTGGGTACGGAGGCGCAAAACTAATACTCTGGGAAACAGACGAATCTGACTGGCCTAATCATAAATTTGGATTTGGTATAGGACCTAACGAGATGAGAGTATTTATACCCGACGATCAAAACCCAAACATAAACGATAAAATAACATTTGGCACACTTTCGGTAGATGGTCTAGGCACATACGAAGAAAACGTAATAATTGATTCAGAAGGGAAAATGACAATTATAGAATTAGCAGGAAGCCCTGCTCATGTCTGCGTTGGAACAGACGGAGCACTATATAGAGGAGATGCGGCTTGTGCACCACTATAAAAGCCCTCAAACAAAACTTATTAAATAACTAAAACTTCTATTTTATTGATGAGAGGAAAAATACTTACACTAATTGCTTTAATGGCCACAGGTTTTATTTTAACACTGATAATTTTAAACAACACAAATATAATTAATCTCTCACCAACGAATTCTGAGGGAAGTTGCAATAGTCTAATATATAACGAAGAAGGAAAAACAGATATAGTTTTTTTCGGACAAAAAGAGGAGGTGGAAACATACACAAACTATTTCTTAGAAACCTCCCCATATAATAGGAATAAAGATGAATTTAATTTTTATTATATCAACGATTACGAACCAAACTGTAAGATGTATAAAGATATAGCAATAGTGTGTAATTCAAGAGATCTGGTCTCATATGCAAGTAAGTGCCCTAACGACTATATTGTTGTTTTAAAAGACGAAGAGAGAAGGATAAGAAGCTCTTCACAGTCAAATGTTCTATCAATTAATACCGCTCATCCTCTAAGTGTATTAATTCATGAATTCGGACACTCTTTCGCCAATTTAGCAGAAGAATACGCCCCAGCAAAATTAAAAAGTAATCAACAAAACTGTGCAGAAAGTTGTGACACCTTTCTTGATTCAAACGAATGCTTCAAAGGATGTTCAGATAGTAGTCACTATCGTTCAATTGAAAACGGAGTAATGAAAACCCTAAAATCAAACGAATACGGAGCCTACAACGAAATGCTAATAGAAAGTCAAATTTCAGAAAAAACAAAATCAATACTAACAGGATTTGCAACAATAGAAAAAACCGATTGCAAGGATCAAGAGTATTATCTAATAGAGTTAAATATAGAAGAATCAGAAATAATAAACAAAAAACTAGAAACAGGTTGTGTTGGTAAAAATAAAAATATAGAATTTGAATACGATAAAAAAGATAATACAAATCTAAGAGTAAAACTCATAAATCACGATAAAATATATACAGACATAGAAGGAGAAAAAGATTTATCGGGAGAAATATTCGACGAGGAAATTACAACAATAATAAAAGTTCCAGTGTTAGAGAATATAGAAACCATAGAAATAGAAGGATTGTCTACGATATCTCTCTAAAAGCCTCAAGGCCTTCTTAACTCATACTTACAGCCATTAGACAAAATCAGTTAACTTTATATCCTATTTTTTTCATTTTATTCTATGCCAACAATACTAGGAATAGAATCAACCGCTCATACATTTGGAGTGGGCATAGTCAAAGACAAAAAAGTTCTTTCAAATACTAAACGAAGTTTTACAACCAAAGAAGGCGAGGGTGGAATGATTCCAAATGAAGTTGCAAAATTTCACGAAAAAAACAAGTACGAAATCTACAACGAATCATTAAAAGAGGCGAAAATAAAGGAGGGCGACATTGATGCAATCGCATTCTCACGTGGCCCAGGACTAGCACCCTGCCTATTAGAAGGAATGAGTCTAGCAAAAGAGTTAGCGAAAAAGTTATCAGTCCCTCTTGTGTGCGTTAATCACTGTGTCGCACATTTAGAAATAGGAAGAATTACCGGAGCAATGGATCCAGTTATGCTTTATGCCTCAGGGGCAAATACACAGGTCATATCATATGAAGCCGGAAAATATAGAGTGTTCGGAGAAACACTTGATATAGGGATTGGAAATTTTATAGACACTTTTGCGAGATACGCAGGGCTGGGTTTCCCAGGCGGACCAGCAATACAAAAATTAGCAGAACAAAGCACAAACTACATAGAACTTCCATATAGGGTAAAGGGAATGGATATAGCACTTTCTGGAATACTAACAAACCTAAAACAAAAATTGGACAGCAAAGACTACAAACTTGAAGACTTAGCATATTCATTACAAGAAACAGTTTTCGCAATGCTCGTTGAAACTGCAGAGAGAGCATTGGCCCATACCGGAAAAAACGAACTATTATTAGGAGGAGGTGTCGCATGTAACAGCAGACTTCAAGAAATGTGCAAAATTATGTGCAAGGAACGAGGAGCAAAGTTTTTCTGCCCCGAACGCCCACTTCTAGTGGACAACGCATCTATGATAGCATATTTAGGGGAAATTATGTTTGAAAATAAAGTCTATGCCGGAGGCAAAAACGGAACCGAGAAAACAAATGAAGAAGTGGATATAAAGCCCAGAGAAAGAACCGACGACATTGAAGTTAGTTGGAAATAAACGCAAAACCAAACAATTTATAAATAATATTTAGCTTACAGTTACATGAAAAAAAGAGGTCAGGTAACCGCAGGCAATCCTTTCAAAAACTTTCTTTCAAACCAACCAGCAACAAACAATACATCTCAGACATCTCCTTCTCAAGAAGCAGAGAGCAATTATATGCCTACAGAAAAATTTAATCCAACAACATTAATAGTAATTGGCGCACTTGTAATTATAACATTAGTTGCAATTATTATCGTAGGCTTTTCCGTATTCTCAGGAGGAGATGACGGAGACCCAGGGAGCCCAGGAGGCAATGGAACACCAGGAATCCCAGGAACACCAGGAATCCCAGGAACTCCAGGAGCAAATCAAACAGGAAATAACTCAGACGGCACAACACCGTCACTAACACGAATGGGATTTTTTAGTTTCTTTAGTCCAGACCCACAACTTTCTCCAGGAGATGATATTTATTATAACGATGGATATGTTGGTATTAATACTACTAGCCCAGGTCAGAGTTTAGATGTAGTAGGCAAAGTTAGAGCTAGTAACGGTTTTTTAGGTAGTCATGCAGCCATAAATGAAACTAGGCTTGGAAGTTCAATAGGTTGGAATTCATCTGCAACAGCAGATTATTATGGATTGGCATTAGGTAGAGATGCTAAATCTACAAATAGAGGAGGAGTTGCAATAGGATACTTATCACGAACATATGGAGAATTTTATAATTATGCTATTGGTAGTCTTGCAAAAGCAGGAGGAGCTGGATCTATGGCTTTTGGTTATAATATGGATGTTACAGGAGATTATTCTATAGGTATTGGTGCTGGAACTGTAGCAAAAACGGTAGAACAAGAGCATGTGATTGCTTTATTGGGAGGTAAGGTCGGAATTGGGACAGATGCGCCTGAGTATGATTTAACTATTGGGGATGGAACAGGTTCAGCTGTATTACAAATAAGAACAGGTGACACAGATATGGCAGGTTTTATTTTTTCAGATAGCGATTCAAACGAAGGAGGAGTATACTATGATCAAGAAAATGATTATATGTTTTTCAGAACAGGGGCAGATTATCAAGGAACTCATCCAGTTGCTATTGATAAAGACGGAAACGTTGGAATAGGAACTTCTGAACCAACTTCAAAATTACAAGTTACCGATTTGCCAGTATATGCAGACAATGCTGCTGCAATAAGTGGCGGACTTACAGCTGGAGCTATTTATAGAACTTCTGCGGGCGATTTAAAAGTTGTTTATTAAAAAATAATTTCATATATTTTTAATTAAATCTATTATTCATATTCCGACGGAAAATTGTTTCTAGCTCTTCTTCTAATATCATCTTCAGTAACAGGATCAGACCTAACATCATATGCAGGAATATTTGAACATAAATAATCAACAGCTTCTTCAATAGTATTGAATCTTCTAGCATATTTTGCCTCCCAAGTCTCAGAATCCGCAAGAGAGCCTCTTTCGTTTCGAGTTATAATTACAAAATTTTCAGACTCCTTAGCAACTTTACCAATATGTTCAGGCGAGGGATATCCATAAGCACACCAAAAATTTTCAATTACCATTTAATCAAAACTTTCCAAAACTTCTTTTTCAGCAAAATGCATCTTTGAAGGAATGATTAAACAATATGGTTTTTTAACCTCTCTTAACTCCTTAAGTTCACTTATATCTTTATAGAACACTCTAGCATTCTTTGTTCCCATACCTTGACAAACAATTAAGTCTCTCAGTTTCACGTCGTGGTTTTTGGCCGAAATCTCCAACTGCTTTAACGCTTCTCTAAAATCTAACCCAATATCAATTAGAATCAAGCTGTGGGCCAACATAGACATGTTCTGCTTAACAATATCCATAAATGAGTCTGGAGTATAGCTTTTTTTCCACGCGGGCATAGACGCAACTTTTCCAAATTTATACAACTGAAGTCCAGTCAAGGCGACAGCATCAAAAATAGAAGCATTAAGCATAACTTTGCATTTAACATGCATTCTTTTCGCTTCAGCTATTAGTGTAATATGAGTTGTAGCAGTTAACGGAGAGCCATAAACTAAAAGCGCAACATCTTTCTTCTTCGCCTCATCAACTAATTCCAAACTTTCAACCTTTTCACGACCAATCTCTTCAAACTTTTTACCAATTATTTCTTTAAACGGCCCCATTTTATACGGAAAGTCAACAGTATAATTTTCAAGATAAATCTTTTTACATTTGTCAATAGCTTCTCGCCCCTCACGGGTAATGCTCTTCATATTTAGACCAAGTCCAATTAGGTATAATGCCATAAATAAATTAAAAATTTAGCAGTTTTAAGTCTTGTGATTTCCCCTAGCGCATCAGCGCAGGAGGATGCCCGAAGGCCCCTAGTTATTTATAAGATAATTTTTATTTTTCTCCCCTATTAATAAGGGCGAATAAATTAAAATCCAGTAGTATGATTTTAACTAATTCAGCTTATGTTTTATCTCACATATCTTTAAAAACAAAAAATCTTTTTTTTCTAAGCAATGGATACAATAAAAGAGGCATTTCTTCGCGTTAGAGAAGATATGGATCAAATACGTGACGAGATTGAACAAATAAGAGAGATACAGAATGTAATTCTTGATAAAATAGGCATAGAAGATGCAGTTTCAGATATTGAAGAAACAGAAGACGAATTTGAGGACGATATGGAAGAGTTTGAAGACGAAGATGAAGAAGAGCCAGAACTAATTGAAGGTAATTTTATAGCAACAAAAACCGGAAAAAGATATCATCTTTTATCTTGCAATTTAGTAAAAAATATTGCAGAAAAAAACAAATTAATGTTTGATACAAGCGAAGAGGCTGAAGAAGAAGGTCTTTTAATGTGTCACTGTGTGAAAAAGCAGATATAATTATTTCCCCCAACGTATCAACGTGGGAGGACGCCAGGAGGTGTTACTTATTCTCATCAATTTTACCAACCCCACTAACTTCTTTCCCAGCAGCCTTAGCAACTTCACCTAGTCCAAAATCAAAATCTTTAGAACTTATTTTCAACTCTTTTTTGCCGTCAGTTTTATAAATATTTTTAATAGCGTTTATTCCAGCATTCCGACAGATTGATTCAATATCTGCACCTGTCCAATTTTCTGTTTTTTCAACGTAATCAGATATTTTTACAGATTTATCTAACGGCATCTCTTTAGTATGAACCTCAAAAATCTTTTGCCTAGTTTTCTTATCAGGAATTCCCAATTCAACCAAGCCCTCAATTCGACCCGGACGAAGTAGGGCAGTATCAATAAGGTCAGGTCTGTTAGTCGCTGCAATAATTATAACTTTCTCTAGTTCTTCCACACCATCAAGCTCAGTTAAAAGCTGATTTACAATCTTTTCAGAACTATCATTAAGTCCAGCACCACGAGATTTTGAAATTGAATCAAACTCATCAAAGAAAATAATTGCAGGAGCAACCTGTCTTGCTTTTTTAAATATCTCTCGAACATGTTTTTCACTTTCACCAACCCACTTACTAACAAGCTCAGGACCTTTAATAGAAATAAAGTTAGCATTCGCCTCATTTGCAATAGCTTTAGCAAGAAGTGTTTTACCAGTTCCAGGAGCACCAGTTAATAAAACTCCTTTAGCCGGCTTTATCCCAGCAGCTTCAAATAAATCAGGACGAATTAATGGGAGCTCAACAAGTTCTCTCAGTTTTTCTTTGGCATTCTCTAAGCCACCAACATCAGACCATTTAACATCTGGCTTATTAATTAAAACTTCACGCATAGCTGAAGGTTCAACCATTTTAAGGGCATAAATAAAATGTTCTATCTTAACAACAACTTGAGAAAGTAGTTCTTGTTTTCTTGAATCCAGAGTTTTTTCCGAATTTTCAGAGGAATCAATATCTTCAGCCAAATTAACCAGTTCAGAATAAAATGGTTTAACCGCACGTAAAGCAGCTTCTTTACACAAAACCTCTAAATCTGCCCCAGTATATCCAAGAGTTTTTCTAGAAAATTCTTCCAATATCTCCTCTCTTTTATCTAGTGGCATACTTCGTGTATGGATTTTTAAAATTTCCTTTCGACCTTTTTCATCTGGAGGATTAATCCGAAGTTCACGATCAAACCTTCCCGGACGTCTAAGCGCTTCATCTAGGTCGTCAGGACGATTCGTAGCGGCCATTACAACCAGTTGACCACGAGATTTAAGGCCATCCATCAAGGTTAAAAGTTGAGTAACTACCCTTTTTTCCGCCTGATCATGACTCTCTCCTCGTTTCGGGGCAATAGCATCAATTTCATCAATAAAAATAATAGATGGAGCATTCTTTTCAGCTTCTTCAAACTTTGCCCTTAAATTCTCTTCCGAACCACCATGATACTTGCTCATTATTTCTGGACCAGCAATTGAATAGAAGTTCGCATCTGTTTCAGTAGCAACCGCTTTAGCAAGAAGCGTCTTACCGGTTCCAGGTGGACCGGTTAAAAGTACACCCTTCGGAGCGCTTATACCCAATTTCTGAAAAATGTCAGGATGCTTCATTGGAAATTCAACCATCTCTCTAATTTTTTCTATCTCTTCTTTAAGTCCACCAATATCCTCATAGTAAACACTTACACCAGACCCCTCACCAACCTCTTCAGAAATTTCAATTTTTGTATTTGAATTAACAAGTCCAGAAGAAATTTTCTTTGGAAGAGATTTTGTTACAATATAGGTAAGACTTCCAGCATTTGTAGGTACCAGGATTTTTTGCCCAACAGAGGCGGGAGATGAAACTAAAACATTTTTTAACGTTCCCATTTCTTTAAGTTGAGAATTAAAAGATTTTAATTGTTCATTTGAATGTTCTTCGTTAGGTAAAATTGAGAGAGTTATTGATTTTAGGGAATTCAATTTTTCAGCTTTTAGTATTTGAACGTTTTCTCCAACAGATACGCCAATTACAGAACGAACAACTCCATCAAGTCCAATTTTCCCAGATTCCTGATTAGTCCGGATAGCTCTAAAATATAAATCCAGCTCTCCCATAATTTTTACAATACCACCAGAATTAATATCTAGCAAATCCATATCTTCAGATGAAAGAGTTATTACATTTTTACCAAAATAATCCTTATCTGCTTCAATTGCCTCAAGTGTCATTTTTTCATTTATCATCTTCTAAAAATTACCTCCAAAATACCATTATTAAAAGTCCACTCAAATCCCTTCACCTTTATTTCTTTAGGAATGCTAAAGTTTCCAACAATTTTCTCCCCATTGCTAACTTCCAATGCCTTATTACCAGTATGCACTTTTTCATTATAATCATTCATAACCTCTTCATCTTTTATTTCAACATTAATTTTTTCAAATCCAGAAAGGTCATATATAAAAAAAACATTTTTTTTAGTTAGAACCTGATTTTTTGGTATTTTTGTTGTATCATTTGATGACCTCCTAAAAACCTTTCTTTTTCCATCCGGTCCAACCGACGAGCTTTCTATAAAACCCTCTCCTCCCGCAAAATTTTTAAAAAAATCTTCTATTCCAAATCCATCATTATCGAAAAATCCCATTTTGTATATACGAACTTGTATACATATTTGCTTTTAAGTTTTTCGGTGAAAACTTAACAAAATTGACTTACTATATTCAAAAACCAACCGAAGAGCTTTTAAACTAAAATAATTGTAGGAATATATGGCAATTAAAGTTAATGTTTCAGATAAAGACGGAAAAACATACAAGGTAGAAGTAGAAGATACAATACTAGAAGGAAAAGAACTTTTCGACGTAATAAAGGGAGAAGACCTATCAGCAGATTTGACAGGATATGAGATGGTAATTACCGGAGCCTCAGACAAATCAGGATTTATAGCAAATAAAACAGTTGAAGGAATGGGTACAAAAAGAGTTCTATTAACTTATGGTACCGGAATGCACAAAAAACCAAAAGGAGAGAAAAAAGAAGGGACAAAACCAAACGGACTTAGATTAAGAAAAACCATGAGAGGAAAAGTTCTTTCAAAAGATATAAGACAGGTTAATACTAAAGTAACTAAAGAAGGTGCAAAAAAATTAGCAGATATTTATGCTAAGCCAGCAGAGGGTGAAGAGGCACCAAAAGAGGAATAAAAACAATGGGACTAAAAAGCGCTATTAAAAAAATGAAAGATAGGAAGAAATTCCAATGGAAGAGCCGTAAATTTAAGGTTAGAACTCTTGATCTTTACGCAAAGTCAGACCCATTGGGTGGTGCAAATCAAGCAAAAGGAATTGTTCTCTCAAAAGTTCAAAAAGAAGCAAAGCAGCCAAACTCAGCAATGAGGAAGTGTTGCAAAGTCCAGTTAACAAAAAACGGAAAACAAGTTACAGCATTTATTCCAGGAAATTTAGCTCAAAAGTTCATTGATGAGCACGATGAAGTTATGATTCAAAGAATTGGTGGGAAGCAGGGACGTAGTAAAGGAGACATTCCAGGTGTGAGGTATTCAGTAATTAAAGTAAACGATCAGCCATTACATAGATTGGTTAAGGGCAAGATTGAAAAGGGTAGACGTTAAAATGACAGAAGTAACTCTACCAGTTTTCAAAGCTTTCGATAAATACGATTTAACTGAAGTCGTAATAAAAGACGAGGGGCTAAAAACTGCAATAAACCTAGAGCCAAAATTAATTTTAAAAAGTCATGGCAGAAATGTCACAAAAATGGGACAGGCAAAAGTAAACATAATTGAGAGATTAATGAACAAGCTTGCAGTTGCAGGACACAGAAACAAAAAACATAAAATCGAAAAAGGTCAGACTACCGGAAAATATTCAAAAAATATGGGAATTGTTTTAGAAGCGTTTGATATTGTTGAAAGAAGAACTAAAAAAAATCCGGTACAAGTTTTGGTTACAGCAATTGAAAACGGCTCACCACGAGATGAAGTTACAGTAATTGAATACGGTGGTGCGAGATACCCACAAGCTGTAGACGTTTCTCCACTAAGAAGAGTAAGTTTAGCACTAAAACATCTTGTTCACGGAGCTTCAGATAAGGCATTCGCAAAGAAAAAAACAATCGCCCAAGGATTAGCAGAAGAAATAATTATGTCAGCCGAAGACAACGGAGAAAGTCTAGCTGTTCGAAGAAAAAAGGAAGCAGAGGCTCAGGCAGATTCAGCACGATAGTTTTTAAAACAAAATTCAGTTATTAGAAGCAGCCAATTCCTTTTCTAAGCCCTGTAATATAGTTAATTCCCCAACGATTTGCATATATCTGGGTTCTGATTCATCAACTTTTGGTTCAATAAGGTACGTGGCAATTCCACGATTCCTCATAAACAATAATTCATACATTCTTTTTGCCAATTTCTCAACATCTTTTTTGGGCATATCTGTCAATCTAGAAAAGTTTTTTAATTCATTAAAGCATCCAATTTCACCAAGCCCCCAAAAGCTTCCAAATGTTGACTTATCTCTATTTTTTTTATGAAAATCCACACAGTCATTAGAACCATGCATAGACAAGGCTCTAACAATTGCTCCACTTCCTTCATCACATGCAAACTGTGGATATTCTCCAGAGGGTGTTTTCCCAGGCCTATATCCAGTACCCATGTATTTAGCAACCATATACAAGAAATAAATAAAGAGCTTATAACGATTTCTATATTTCAAAATACTCGAGCAACAAGCACTTTTCACGACAATAACTTTATAAACTAAATTTATCATCAAATTATATTCAATGGCAGAAGAAACAATAGAATCATTAATGAAAGAACCAAAAAAAATTAGAAACATAGCAATTGCAGCGCATATCGATCACGGTAAAACCACTTTTTCAGATAACTTACTTGCAGGAGCAGGAATGCTTTCTCAAGATACAGCAGGTAAACAACGTGCTCTTGATTTTCACGAAGATGAAGCAGAAAGAGGAATTACAATTGATTCGGCCTCAGTCTCAATGATACACGAAGTTAAGGGAGAAAAGCACCTAATTAATCTAATCGACACGCCAGGACATGTAGATTTTGGTGGAGACGTAACTCGTGCAATGAGAGCGGTTGATGGTTGCGTTGTACTTTCATGTGCAGTTGAAGGCGTTATGCCACAAACTGAAACAGTTCTAAGACAAGCTCTAAAAGAATTAGTAAGACCAGTTCTTTTCATAAATAAAGTTGACAGACTAATAAAAGAAGTAAAGTTAACTCCCGAGGCAATGCAGGCCAAATTCATAAAGATAATCGAACACGTAAATAGATTAATTCAAGAAATTGCACCAGAAGGATATAAAGAGAAATGGCAAGTTGGAGTAGCAGAAGGAACTGTTGCTTTCGGAAGCGCTTTCAATAACTGGGCAGTATCTTTCGAATATATGCAAGAAAAAGGAATTTCATTCAAGGAAATAATTGATGCTTATCAAGGTTCAGATTCAGAAATTGAAGCGCAAGTTAAAGAATTAGCAAAAAAAGCCCCACTTCACGATGTAGTTTTAGGTATGAGCATTAAGCATCATCCAAATCCAGTAGATGCACAAGCCTACAGAATTCCAAAAATATGGCATGGAGATAAAGATTCAGAAAACGGTAAAGACCTAATTAGTTGCAATCCAAAAGGAACTCCGGCATTTGTTCCAATCAAAATTGTTGTAGATAAACACGCTGGAGAAGTTGCCGCAGGTAGACTTTTTTCAGGAACCCTAAAGCAAGGAGATGAGGTTTTACTTAATATTGCAAACACAAAAACAAGAATACAGCAGGTTTCAGTTTACAAGGGTGCTCAAAGAGTAATTGTTGATGAAGTTGTTGCCGGAAATATTGTTGGGGTTGTTGGACTTAAAGATGTAGTTGTTGGTGAAACTGTTTCAGGTAGAGAAATGGAGCCCTTCGAAGCAATAACACATTTATTCGAGCCAGTTGTTACAAAATCCATCGAAGCAACAAAAGCAGCAGACTTACCAAAGCTTGTAGAAGTGCTAAGACAAATTGGCAAAGAAGATCCATCTCTAAAAATCGAAATTAATGACCAAACCGGAGAATCTTTAATGAGTGGTATGGGAGAACTTCATCTAGAAATTATTGAAAACAGAATAAAATCAGAAAAAGGACTAGAAGTAAAAACCTCAGCTCCAATTATTGTTTATAGAGAAAGTGCAGCAAAACAGTCTGCAGTATTTGAGGGCCGTTCTCCAAATAAGCACAATAGTTTCTTTATAGAAGTGGAGCCATTACCAGAAGAAATTTATCAAAAGATTCAATCTGGAGATTTACCTGAGGGTAGAGTAAAAAAGAACAAGAAAAACGAAGCGGTAGCAGAAGCAATGAGGGATATCGGTTGGAGTGGAGATGACATAGGAGACATTAGAGATATCTATAAAGGAAATATGTTCCTAGACGAAACTCGTGGTGAAGTTCACATAGGTGAAGTAATTGAAATGATTATTGACGCATTTGAAATGATTGCAGACGCAGGACCTCTCGCCCGTGAGCCATGTATGAAACTAATGGTTAAACTTAAAGATATTAAACTTCACGAAGATGCAATTCATAGAGGACCAGCACAGGTTTACCCAGCCGTAAGAGAGGGTGTCCAAGGAGCAATGAAAACTGCAGGAGCAACACTACTTGAGCCACTTCAGATTCACGTTATTGAAATGCCAGATCAATTCCTTGGAGCCGTAACAAAAATCGTTGGAAGTAAGCGTGGTCAAATGCTTGGAGTAGAGCAAGATGGCTCGATGGCAGAAATGAAGGCAAAATTGCCAGTTGCAGATATGATTGGTTGGTCAAGTGACCTAAGAAGTGCAACAGAGGGTCGTGGAACTTCATCACTACTAGATCAGTTGTTTGAAAAGATTCCACCGCAAATGCAAGACGGAATTATAAAGAAAATCAGAGACAGAAAAGGTTTAGCAGAGAATCAGTAGACACTTTCAACATATACAATATTTTTCATAAATAGTTATAAAGGATCCGTATAGTGTTTTATTATGACAAAAGTTAATTATTTCGCTTCCTCAAAAGAAGAGTTTGACAGACTAAATGCAAATATGACAGAATTCATGAAATCATATAGTCTTCAAGCCGAAGGAAATATTCAGATAAGTACAGGATATCAAGATTGTACAAGAATAATGCCAATAATAAATAACCCACCCATAAAAGAAGTAATTGCTAGAGAGGATAGTAAGACAAAAGGAGTTCTCGAAAGATTAAGCGTAGAGCATAACCTCATAAAAGTAAGGGTTGGAGAAAGAGTTTTTCAGGTTGATTTTGAACACTCAACAACATTGTAAAAATAGGTATAAGTTTTTTTATGAGTTAATTTTATTAGTAATATTTATGTACTTCTTCACCAGTTTTTGAATCAGCATAAACCTTACCAATTACTTCTCCTTGCTCAGGAGCATCAGTATCCCTTAAGGAGATAGGAGAATGCACATTTCCAGAGGGTCCCAAAAATCTCTCCATTGCTCGTACACTTTCCCCCAATGTTTCAATATGGGAGGATGTCCGCAGACCCCCTCTTCTTATAAATTTTTCATCAGACATATCTATTTTAACAATATGTTATTTATATAATTTCCTCCAATATTTCAATGTGGGAGAACACCAGAAGGTGCCCTCTAATCATTAAATATTTAAACCAATTCCCTCTTCTATTAAAAAGGGAATGATAATGTTTAACAAAAGAGGACAAATTTGGATTGAAACCATGATTTATACGCTTATAGCGTTTTCAATGATTGCACTAGTTCTAGCTTTCGCAAAACCAAAAATAGAAGAATTTCAAGACAAGGCGGTTATAGACCAATCAGTTTCAATGTTAGAAGAAATTGATTCAATAATTCTTACAATTGTTCAAGGTGGACCCGGAAATGTAAGAGTGCCAAAACTACTAATAAAAAAAGGAAAAATAATAATAGACGCAGATAAAGATGAGGTAGCATTTGAAATAGAGAGTCGTCATATGTATAGTCAGCTAAATGAAGAAGTGGATATAGGAGGAATGTATGCAAAAACAGAAAAAATAGGAAAATACTATAGAGTAAGGATAGCAAGTAGGTATCCAAACTTAGATATAAAATACGCAGGAGCAGATGCGCCAAAAGACATAAATAAAGCCTCAACAAGACAGCTTCTAACAATAAAAAATGAGGGAGAGGATATAGCGTGGGGAGGAGATTGTACACAAAGGAGCCCACCGCCACCAGGCAGTTCATACATCCCGTATCCAGAACGATGCGAGACTGATCCCACCCCGCCAGGAGGAACCTGGATTCCAAGCGGTTGCCTGTTAGACCCAAACGGTTTAACGGAAGACGATGGGGCAATACAACAACCACTATACAAATGCAGATACAAATCACCTAAAATAACAATCAACATGGAGTTATAATTATGGCAAGAAGAACAGGAATTCAAAACTACCCAATACCAATGATAAACTTTAATCCAGAAGTAGTTCAATTTGAAAAACCAGAAGATAAAACACAAATAAACATAAGATACACTCTAATTGAACCTTTCGCATTTGCCCACATCTATTGGAATAAAGAAATTTCAGAAGTTGTTTATGAAGTAGAAGAACCAGTACTAAACGACAGAGAAAAGGCAATAAAAGAACAAATAATTATGGCAATGCGGGACTTGATAAATTTCGATAGCGTAGTAGATGGAAGTACAGAGGTGCTTTTAATTTATATTGATAAAAGATTCAGACTTTTAGCGAGAGAACTTGGCTTTAATATGTCATGGGACAGCTATCAAAAAATATACTATTATTTATGTCGAGATTTTATAGGTTTTAATGAGGCAGAACCAATAATTAGAGACTATTATGTAGAAGATATAGAGTGTAATGGAGCAGATGCGCCAATATATGTTGTTCATAGAAAATTTAGAAATCTTCAAACAAATGTAAAGTTTCCAACAATTGAAGGTCTAGCAAGTTTTGTAGAAAAAATAGCACAACGTTCAGGTAAATATATTTCTTATGCAAAACCAATTCTAGATGGAAGCCTTCCAGACGGAAGTCGTGTAAATGCAACTTACACACAAGACATAACTAGCCGTGGACCAACTTTTACTATCCGTAAATTTACAAAAACACCATGGACACCACCGCAGCTTATAGCATTTAAAACCCTAAGCCCCGAAATGTTAGCATATTTATGGTTAATAATTGAATATAAGATGAATCTATTAATAGCAGGGGGAACGGCCTCAGGTAAAACAACGCTTCTTAATGCAATAGCTTTTTTTATCGCCCCAGAAGCAAGGGTTGTTTCAATTGAAGATACTCGTGAATTAAACTTGCCACGTGAAAACTGGCTACCAAGTGTAGTTAGAAGTGCAACAGGACTAGGAAACGCAGGAGAGGTAGATTTATTTCAGCTTTTAAGGGCATCATTTAGGCAAAACCCAGATTATGTAATAGTTGGAGAGGTGAGGGGTAAAGAGGCGTATGTATTATTTCAGGGTATGGCTTCGGGACATTCTTCAATTTCAACTCTCCATGCAGATAGTTTAGATACGGTAGTAAAAAGACTTGAAACTCCGCCAATAGAACTTTCTCCGACTCTATTGAACGTTCTGGATTGTGTTTGTATTATGACACACGCAATAGTAAAAAAAGAGGAAACAAGAAAATTAAAAGAAGTAGTAGAAGTAGTTAATGTAAACGCAACCGGAGTAGCAACAACAAACACCCCTTTTACCTGGAATTCACATGAAGATAAATTCTATTTTAAAAAACAAAGCAAAGTCTTTGAAAAAATTCAAAAGAGATACGGAATTACAACTAGGGAACTTCAACTAGAATTTAAAAGACGAGTGCAATTACTATATCAAATGTATACTCGTAATATTTTTGAATTCAAAGACGTACAGGTAATAATTAATGAATACTATAAACGACCAGCGTTTGTATTAGAAAAGTTCGGAATAAACTAATGAGTTACACAGGTTTATATTAATTTTACACATAAATTTTAAACAAAAAAAGATAAACACAACGTTTAAAATTACAAATTACATAATAATTTCATGAAAGGGGAAGATTTAGCATTCTTAGGTAAGCTTGTCTTATCTCTCGAGCGAGCAGAAATTCAATTAGAGGCTGCATATACAAAAAGTGACGTAGTAAAATTTAATCAATTAAAAAAATTTATTCTTGAAGTTCAGGCTAAAATTTCAGAGGTTGTAAAGTGATAGCAGATTTTCTTTACGAGTTAAAAGAGAAAATTTCACAAGAAAAAAAATTAGTAAAAGAGTTGGAAAGTTTTTTTAATGCAATAAAGGGTGCAAAAAATGCCGATGAGGTAGCAAAAATGACAAGGCAAATTCAGCAATTAAAAGAATCTCTAAAAAAAACAAACAATGAAATACCAAGGATATTAAAAAATTTAGCAGTAAAAGCACCTTTAAATCAGACTAGGCAAGATACAGCAAATAGTAAAGAGCTTATTAATAAAATAAATAAAACAGAAATAAAAAAAACAAGTTCAAAAGGACAAGTATTTAGAAATAAAAAAGCAAGAGCGATTGTTGATAGTCTAGAAGGAGAGACGATTAGAAGATTAAAAAAGAAAAAAAAGGTTGCAATCAAAAAAAAGGCAAAAAAGGCAAATTCATATATAATAATTTCTAACAAAATATTTTCCGGACTTTCTCTAAAATTAACAAAATATTCTTTATTTAGACCACTAAAAAGAGATTTAATAAAAGCCAATTTAGAATTTCCACAGATAAGTTATATATCAGTAATTTTATTAACAACTCTTCTTTCTTTCCTTTTTGGAATATTTCTTTTCTTCTTCTTCCTACTTTTTAATTTAGAGCCACTTATACCATTTATAACTAAATCAAGTGAGGATATGTTAACAAGACTGCCAAAAGTTTTTCTTATACCAATAGTATTGCCAATTTTAACTTTTATCGCATTATACTCCTATCCTTCAATGGAAAGAAAGTCGGCGAAAAATAAAATAAACGCAGAATTACCTTTTGCAACAATTCATATGTCCGCCATTTCTGGATCGATGGTTGATCCAAGTAAGATTTTTGAAATATTAATTCTAACAAAAGAATATCCAACAGTAGCAAAAGAGTTTACAAAATTAATTAATGAGATACATATTTATGGATATGACCTTGTTAGTGCACTAAAAAATACAGCAGAAAACAGTCCAAGTAAAAAACTTGCAGATTTACTAAACGGTCTAGCAACAACAATTACTTCCGGAGGAGATTTACCAGAATTTTTTGATAAACGTGCAAGTACATTATTATTCGATTATAGAATAGAGAGAGAAAAAGAGATAAGGGCATCAGAAACTTTCATGGATATTTATATAAGTCTTGTAATAGCAGCTCCGATGATTTTAATGCTTATTTTAATGATGATGAAAATAAGTGGGCTAGGAATACAACTAAGTACAGGAATGATAACTCTTATCATGGTTTTGGGTGTAAGCACAATAAACATATTGTTTCTTATATTCCTGAACCTTAAGCAATCAGCAGGAGGTGGAGGATAATGAGAGTTAAGATATATCACATAGCTGGAGTTTTTTTAGGAGTAATTATAATGACAATGGCTTTTCTTTTTTTAGGTCAAACGCTTTTCCCAATTCTAATAGGGGGCGGAGTAATAGTAGCCGCACTACCATTTGTTGTATCAGTTATTAATGAAAATAGGATATCGGCCGAAAAAGAAGAAATGTTTTTAGAGTTTGCAAGAAATCTGGTTGAAAGTGTAAAAACAGGAACTCCAGTAAGTAGAAGTATAGTAAATATAAAAAATAAACCATATGGCGTTTTAACAAAGCATATAGAAAAGCTTTCAAATCAAATAGCAATAGGAATACCATTAGGCACAGCGCTAACAATATTTGCAAAGGATATAGATAATCCAACAATAACTAGAGCAATTACTCTAATAGGTCAAGCAGAAAAAGCTGGGGGAGATATAGGGGGAATTTTAGAAGCCGTAGCAGGAGCGGTTAATACTTCAGATAAATTAAAAAAAGAACGTAAGGCTGCAATTTCAACCCTTGTAATTCAAGGATATATTATTTTCATAGTTTTCATAGCAATAATTATTGTTATGCAATTTAGAATATTACCGATGTTAACAGGAATTGCAGACATAGGACAATTGGGAGAACTGGGGGGTGGCGCCGGAGGCCAAACAATAGAAGCTTCAGAAATTGCAAGTGCATTTTTATACCTATTATTAATTCAAGGATTTTTTAGTGGATTAACAATAGGACAGCTTTCAGAAGGGAGCGCAAAAGCCGGAATAAAGCATTCCTTTGCACTTATGTTATTAGCATTCGTTGTTTCAGCAACAACAAACTTATTATTTGGAGGGGTTGCGTAAAAGTAGCATAAGAAGATGAACAAAAAATTCACACAGAATAAAAGGGGTTCACACGTAGGAGTGATTTTGTCATTTATGATTTTTGTCACATTCTTAATTTTCATGTTTTCAATACTCGAGCCAGCAGTAAAAACGGATCAAGAGAAAGAATCCTTGTTAAATTTCTTAGAAAAAGAGATAATAGATTACGTAACAAAAGATGTTGTGACATCGGTTATAGGACTTGAAGATATAGATAAGGTTCAGGGATGCATAAACCTCAATTCACCGGTAAACATATTAGGATTAGGAATGCCATTAAGTATCATAATAAAAGATAGCTCTGAGGGGGTAGCGGGATATGAGTTAAATGGGGAGATAATTTCAATTGATAAGCCTATCGGTGAAAATTTTTTAAAATTTTTTTATTTAGGAGTACTTCCAGCCGCAACTACATCAACATGCACAGGATATTTTGAGTTATTTGAGGATTATCAAGTTGCATACACAAGAACAACTTCCCAAATCTACAAATCAGAAATAAAGACTTTAATAACTAACAATCAGGTAACAAACAACCTAAACGGAGTATTTGACACAACAAACGAAATAGGATTAAAATTTGAAGACAGCGATGGGGTTATTTTAGAAACAACGCCTCCAGAGATTTCATCAAATGTTTACTCAAAAGAGATAAATATTGAATACATAGATGAAGAGGCAACAATTAAACCGGGCAGATTAACAATTAGCGTTTGGTAAGAGTTATAAAATAAAGTTCATTAATTATACTATGAAACAAAAAAAAGGATGGATAAGAATAGTTGAAGCGGTTATAGCATTACTAATTATAACTGGAGCTCTTTTAATTGCAATAGGAGGAGGGCACCTAAAAAAAGACATATCACAAAAAGTTTATGATGAAGAATTAATTATTTTAAAAGAAATTTCAAAAGATAAAGACATGAGAGAGGCAATAGTAGCCGTTCCATTAACAAATACTCCAACTGCTTGGAACGACTTTGACGCACATAGCTTATCGGGCGTCAAAAACAAAATAGAGGAAAGAACTCCATCTTACCTAGCCTGCGTTGCAAGAATTTGTAGACTAGATACAATTTGTGAATCTCAAGACACGAGTCTCCCAATAGATGATTCAGTATATGCGAGGTCAATTGCCATAACTGCAACATCAACAGAATATAACCCAAAGCAACTAAAAATTTTCTGTTATGAAAAGACATAAAAATCAACAATTTCTAACTAACCTATGGAGCCATTTAAATTCCTAGAGCATACAGCAGACATTAAATTTCAAGCATTTGGCAAGAATATAGAAGAGGCTTTCTCAAATTCAGCATTAGCTATGTTTAACGCAATGTATAAAGAAGAAATAAAACAAAAAAGAAAATTAGAAATTTCGGTCGAGGGACATGATTTAGCGAGCCTTCTTTATAATTTTCTAGAAGAGCTAGTGTTTTATCTTGACAGCGAAAACTTTTTTTTATCAGAAGTAAAAAAAATAGAGATAGATAAAAAAAAGTTTAAATTAAAGGCAACACTATCTGGAGATAATGCAGAAAATTATAACATAGGACTTGATATTAAGGCAATTACTTATAACGAAATGCAAGTTTTGGAGAAAAATGGAGAATGGGTAACGCAAGTAGTACTTGATGTATAAAATTAAAAGTAAAAAATATAGATTAATTAGAGGCATAATAGATATATGAATATATATTCATATATAACAAGAAAAAGAGAGAGCCAAAAGCACAATGCTTCGGACCCTCTCGCAGACAAAACTATTCAAGATGCTCGACTGGTTATTCTGGATAGGGGGCAGTGTTTCCTTCGGAGTCGGTTTTGACGAGGTAGATTCTATATCCAGAGCCAGAATCAGATGTTCCACCAGACAAAACATATCCACCGTCACTTGTTTGCTGAACGGAATTGGCAAAGTTATAGGAAGATACGTGATGGGCAATGCCCCATTCTTCAATTCCAAAAGAATCAATCTTAAGGATGTATAGGTAGCCTTCAGTGAAATCAGAATTATAGGTCAGGCCACCCAGAACATATCCACCATTACTTGTCTGCCGAACAGATCTCGCATATTCGTCATCATTCCCACCATAGACCACACTCCATTCCTCAACTCCAAGAGAATCAACCTGAACGAGATACATGTCACTTCCACCAGAGCCAAAACTAGAGGTTGAGCCAGCAAGAACGAATCCGCCATCACTCGTTTGCTGAACAGCATTGGCCTTATCGTCACCAGCTCCACCATACGCCACACTCCATACTTCAATCCCAATGGAATCAACTTTGAGAAGACGCATATCTCTTTCGTTAGAACTGACATTAAAAGTTGAGCCAGCAAGAACGAATCCGCCATCACTCGTTTGCTGAACAGAATTACCCTTATCGTCACCAGCTCCACCATACGCCACGCTCCATTCCTCAACTCCAAGAGAATCAACTTTAACAAGATACATATCACTTCCGCCAGAGCCAAAACTCCTAGTTGTTCCACCAAGGACATACCCATTGTCGTTAGTCTGATAAATGGAGTTAATTCTTTCATTGTTAACTCCTCCATATGTTGCACTCCATTCCTCAACTCCAAAGGAATCAATTTTGAGAAGATACATGTTTTCGTCAAAATCAATATCCCTAATTCTACCTCCCAAGACATACCCACCATCACTTGTCTGCTGAACAGAGTAGGCAAAAGAGCTATTTTCACTTCCTCCATACATCATACTCCACTCCCTGACTCCATCAGAATCAATCTTAAGGAGGTAGGCATGGTAGGTGTCGGTTAAAACATATCCCCCCACAATATACCCCCCATCACTCGTCTGCTCGACGGAATTGGCAAAGTCATCATCACCTTCAGAATAAATCATCTGCCAAGTCTTAACTTCTTCTCCTTCGGGATCTTCACCTTCACCCTCACCCTCGGGATCTTCACCTTCACCCTCACCCTCGGGATCTTCACCTTCACCTTCACCCTCGGGATCTTCACCTTCACCTTCACCCTCACCTTCTTCTCCAATGACCACTCCTTCACCTTCTCCTTCACCCTCATCAACGATGACTTCACCTTCTCCTTCACCTTCTTCAACGACATCTTCACCTTCTCCTTCACCTTCCGGATCCTCTCCCTCAGGATCTTCACCTTCTCCTTCACCTTCCGGATCCTCTCCCTCAGGATCTTCACCTTCACCTTCGCCTTCAACAACATCTTCTCCTTCACCTTCGCCTTCTTCCGGTACCACGATCTCACCCTCCGAGATTTCACCCTCCAAAGGCTCACCTTCAACAACGATTTCACCTTCACCCTCTTCAACAACATGCCCTGTAGGGCATCCGCTCAAAACGGAACAGGCAACAGACAAAAAAACACAGAAACACACATTAAAAAAAAGCTTGGCTTTCATGGTTATTCTCCTCTTTTAGGGGTTTGCTCAAGCATTATACACAGAATAGGTATTTCGGGATATTTCACCAGAAATAGACAATATCCATATAGAAAAAGCAAGCAAAGAAGCTCACTTGTTGACTTATATTCTGCTTCCAGAATATTTCATAAATTCTATTCTAAACTTACGAGGTACCTAAGAATAATTTTCCTCAATTCAAAAACTCCAAAAGGAGTGAGTGAAGAGATTACTCAAAGGTTGTTGTCGTGTAGAAATAGCAAGAGATATGGTGTTTATAAATATGTTTAAAGGGTAATCTCAGCATGTTTTTAATAAAAGAACCAAGAATAAAATTCAATTCTCAAAAAATTTCCACATAATCTCATTCGCACTTACATCTGTATTTATTTCCCCTAAAACACTCTTAATCAGTTCACATTTATTTGAATCAGGGTTTTCACACGAAGATCCAAGTGTTCCACCCGGCCAGGAATGCCCCATGCTTTCAACAGTACATAATACAATTTCTTGATCAGGTCCATAATTCAAACATGTATATCCCAATTCTTGAAACGATGTCACAGAATCCACAATCCCTCTTTTTTTTGCAACACTCTCAATAAAATCATTCACCGAATCACATGGCCACTGATGTTCCGAGGGGTCTTTTCCAGTTAGTTCATCAAAACATCCACCACAAATTCCCCCACCGTATAGCACACAGGCATCTTCAGTGCCATGAATATGCATAATAGAAACATTCGTTTCGCAATCTAAAAATTTTCCTTCCGGAGGAATTCCCCCAACAGGAGCAATGGCAGCTATTTTATCAGAAAGTTCGCAGGCTAATCCATAAGACATCTGAGCTCCCATCGAATGTCCAGTAGCATAAACCGTATCCGAATCCACATTATAATTTTCAGATATTTCATCTATCATTTTTGAAATAAATCCAACATCATCTATCGAATCATCAATGTAGTCTGGACTACAGCATCCAGAATTCCAAACTCCCCACACTCTTCCCAAATATTTTGTACCAGATCCCTGAGGGTAGGCAGCAATAAAACCATATTTGTCAGATGTTGAATCCATTAGAGAAACATCCTTTATGTCTTGCGAATTACCCCCGCCACCATGCAGCACTACAACGAGCGAACTAGGCGAATTATTATTATAAGTCAGAGGAATATGCACCTTATAGGTTCTGGTAATTCCATCATGCGAAAAAGAAAAATCATAATCACCAGAATTATCATAATTTGTTGGTGAATTCTGAATGATGTTTTTTAGGCCAATCAAGACAAAAAATACAATTACAGTTAATAAGATAACAAAAAATATTTTTTTACCCATATTAATAACTCACAAGACTTTTATATAAATGTTTTTAGCACGACTATTTATCACTTCACTTTCTCAAAGGCATTACAAGTATATTTAAATCCGAAAAAACACAATGCGTCATATGAAACTAAAAAAAATAAACAAATACGAGTGGGAAATTCCAAAAACCAAAAATATGAACGTTAAAGGAACAATATACGCTTCCGAGAAATTAATGAACCTAATCAAAGAAGATAAAACATTGGAACAAGTTTCAAACGTAGCAAGTTTGCCAGGAATTCTAGATAAATCAATAGCACTAGCAGACGCTCATCGTGGTTACGGCTTTAGTATAGGTGGAGTAGCAGCATTCGATATGAACAAAGGAGTAATCAGTCCAGGCGGAGTAGGTTATGATATTAATTGTTCAATTAGATTATTAAAAACAAACCTAAAAAAAGCAGATGTAATAAAAAAACAAAAAGAAATAGTAGAAGAACTTTTTAGAAAAATACCTTCAGGTGTTGGACGAGGAAGTAAATTTCAAATTACATATAAAGAACTAGACAAACTCTTAGAAGGAGGAGCTCAATATATTATTGAAAAGGGATTCGGGCAAAAAGAGGATTCATTATATATAGAAGAAGAGGGAAAAATAAAATGGGCAGACGCAAGCAAAGTTTCAGAGAGAGCAAAAAAAAGAGGAATCGGACAAATTGGAACACTCGGGGCCGGAAATCATTTTTTAGAAGTTCAATATGTTGATGAAGTTTTTGACAAAGAGACAGCAAAAACATATGGATTAGAAAAAGATCAAGTCGTAATAATGATTCATTGTGGCTCAAGGGGATTAGGTCATCAGGTAGCGTCAGACTACATTAAAGCAATGGAAAAAGAATATGGAATAAAAAATTTCCCAGATAGAGAACTAATCAACGCTCCAATAAAAAGTAAATTAGGTCAAGACTATCTAAAAGCAATGAGTGCTGCAGCAAATTTTGCATTTGCGAATAAACAGCTAATTACTCATTGGGTCCGTGAAGAACTAAAACATATTTTCCCAGAAATAAAAATAGATGTAGTTTACGACATCTGTCATAACATTGCAAAAATTGAAAAACATAAAGTTAATAAAAAAATGCAAGAAGTGTGCGTTCATAGAAAAGGCGCGACAAGAAGTTTTGGCCCCGGACGAATCGAAGTTCCAAAAAAATATAGAAAAGTGGGACAGCCGGTTTTAATTCCCGGGTCAATGGGAACTTCTTCATACGTATTAAAGGGAACAAAAAAAGCAGAAGAACTAACTTGGGGAAGTACGGTTCATGGAGCCGGAAGAGTAATGAGTCGTAGCAAAGCTATAAGAGAAATTAAGGGAAAAGATGTGGAAAGCAAATTAAGAAAACAAGGAGTAGAAATAAAAGCAGGAAGTATAAAGTCCTTGAGCGAAGAAGCGCCAGAAGTTTACAAGGATATTGATGAAGTAATTGAAGTAGTTCATAATCTAGGAATTTCACTAAAAGTCGCAAAACTTAAACCAATAAGTGTAATTAAGGGATAAATGAGCTCTAAAATATGCTTTTTAACACAGCAAACAATTTAAATGAAAAAATTAACAACCTTTTATGACTCAAGTATATGAAGAAATTTATGAAGAAAATTTAGAAAGAGTCGAAAGAGCAGAAGAAGGATCAATTCTTTATAGGTTCATTGAAGAGTGTGCTAGAATATTGCAAATAAAAGACCCATCTCATAGCAATGAAGAAAATTGGTATGATGCACAAAAATCAATAGCTGCTAGAGCTAGTAGATTTTGGGATGGCCAAGCATTCAGTGTAGAGAGTGGAATGTCTAGTTGGATGGATGGAGTAGCAAGAATGTATAATAATATTTACCATAACGGCGTAGAGGGGAATTGCCAAAGAGCCATTGAACAAATTTCTGTAGAAATAGTTAACGAAGGAGTTCCTGTAGGTAGAGACATGCACAGAAAGTAATTTTTATTTTTAAAAAATAATTTATTTTTCTAAATTAACCACTTGCCACAATTCTGAACAACTTTCCCGTCTAAAATTATTTTTGCTTTCTTCATGTCTTTTACAATATCCCAATGAATCGCTGAATCATTTCCACCACCATTTTCTTTATAGGCCATCCCAAGGGCCAGGTGAATTGTCCCACCAATTTTCTCATCAAATAAAAGATTTTTTGTAAACCTAGTTATTTTTGGATTATATCCAACTCCAAACTCACCAACATAACTAGAATTCTCATCAGTAGCAAGCATCTCTTTTAAAAAATCCTCATTTTTCGAAGCAGACGATTCAACAACTTTCCCATTTTCAAATTTCAAATATATATCACTAACCTCTTTCCCATTTTCAACTGCAGGATATTCAAATTTAATCCAACCATTTAAACTTTCACGAACCGGAGCCATAAAAAACTCCCCACCAGGCATATTGTCCTCTCCATCGTCAACAACACTATTTTTCCCTTTTACCGAAAATTTCAAATCAACATTCTCTCCCAATAGATGAACCTCGTTTCCTTTCTCAAATTTCTTTGAAATTCTATTCATCTCTTTGCCCAATCTCTTCCAATCCTGCAAGCACGCATCATAAACAAATTTTTCATAATCAGTCAAAGACATTTCTGCATCTTGAGCCAAAGCATGAACGGGATATGCAATTGAGCACCTTCTAATTTCATTTTTTTCATTACAAATATAATGCGAAATCGGATGAGCTATCTTTTCTTTTATCGCTATTTTTTTTGGATCAGAATTCGCTAGCTCTTTAGTGTTAGTAGGTGAATTAATACCAATCCATTTATCGGCAGACTTAGCCAAATCCATCAACTCTTGAGGAAATCTTTCAATCTGTTCTTTATTGGCATATTTGAAAAAAAAACTAGAAACATCAGGAAGTCCAATTCTAATAAGCGGATGTCCCCCAGCCAGAACAACCTCTTTATACAATTCCTGCAAAAACGGAACGCTCTCAATACCGCCAGATAAAGCAACCTTTTCCCCAGGTTTAACAAATACAGAATGTTTAACGGCTAATTGTGCTAGTTTTTTTGTTCTCATATCGATTGGCATAGAAACCAGCATATTTGACAACTTTTAAGGATTATTGTGATTAATTAAAAGGACACAGAAGAGATCCCTTAATTGACTTGAAGCTAGTAAGAATTTTAATTTATTCTCCCTTATTAATTAGGGGCGAAAAATGAAAATTATCAGAAGTTATCTAAAATATAAAACGAGAGAAATTATTGATATTAAGAAACAGTAGAATGAAAACATCCAGAAATTACCCTTTCGTATTACTAAGTATAACAAATTCAAAAATACCAAACTTAAAACAAAGCAAATAATAAACGCTACGATAAGAGACAGGCTAACATAAGCTTCACCAAAACTCAAAATTATTGCCCCGATTGAAAGTGGTATAAAAAGTAAGAACGAAAACTTTGCAGCTTTTTTTCGCTCAATCCCAGACAAACTAGCAATTGAAATTGTCATACCACTTCGACTTACTCCAGGGAAAAGTGCAAGTGCTTGAAAAAGCCCAATCAGAACAGAATTTTTCCAACCCAATTTTCCAGGATTCACTTTAATCTTTGTTAAAAGCAAAATACATCCAGTAAAAAAGAATGCCATGGCTAAAAACAAATACGAAGAAAACACGCTCTCAATATAATCATTAAAAAAATATCCAACAACAGCAGCAGGGATAGTAGCTAAAATCAGATAAAGCAAGAATTTATTTGACTCCTTATTGAATTTAAGCAAGAACAACAACTCTTTTCGAACAAAAATTAGAACAGCAAGTAATGATGCAATATGCAAGAAGGTTATAAAAAATAAATTTGGAGCAGACACTAAGTTACCAAACAGGGCTAAATGTCCAGAAGATGAAACAGGTAAAAACTCTGTCGCAGCCTGAATTACCGCCATAGCTATTTCATTTAACATCTTATTTCGTAGGAAATAGGCTTTTTAATAATTTAGAAAATTAAAAGTTTTTTATACCCACAAAACCTTAACAAAACATGCAAGAGATGACATATCAGATGATAGGAGCTTTAGGATTAGTATTTATTATTCTAGGAAATCTAATGATTTATAGAAAAGCAAAAATTAGACGAAGATATACCTACCCACTTTTGATACTTGGAGGAATATGTCTAGAAATTTATAGTATTCATTTGGGGGATAAAATATTTATAATTCTTCAGGGAGTCTTCATTCTTGCTTCAATTTTCGGTCTAATAAAAATTAACGAGAAATGGATTAGAAGGAGTTTAGAGTAATTTCATCACCAAATACTTTAAAAATTATCAATATCAAGTAATTCTAAGCGCTTGTGGTTCAGTGGTAGAATATTTCGTTGCCAACGAAGTGACTCGAGTTCGATTCTCGACAGGCGCATATATAATTTATTCTCCCAGGTTATAACCCAACTCATGCATAACTTCATCAGTTATCTCTCGTAAGTCATCTCTCGAAGCATCAGCAGAAACATTAATTTCTTTTCCAGGATCTATTCTAACATACCCCTTACCTTGAGTAATTTTTGTAGGAATCAGGGGAATCTGTAATTTCCTTGCAATCCAGGCAGCACCAACCTCTCCTCTCTTGGATGGCATATGCTCAGGACCAGATGGCGCCAAGGCAATAATATCTCCATTATCAAGGTACTTTTCTATTTCCTTAAGTCTGTTGGTGGGAATTCCGTTCCATGATTTCAAAAAAGGTCGATATAGCGGATTTTTAAAAAGTTTATGGTAAAACAATCCATGAACCGGACGAGGAGCGCCAGGTCCTAAGACATACAAATCAGCAACACTCCCATACAGCTTAAACCCATGATTATGAGCTAAAACATGTGGTTTGTCAGGAATATGGTATATATCAAATTCATAAAGCCCCAGCTTCTGAGTCGCTTTTTGTATGGCTCTAATAGCACCCACGCTTCTATCGTAAGTAAAAACCTTGCTAACGACTTTTTCAAGTGCATTCTCTAATGTATTTACCATTTGAAATCATCATTTAAGCAATATATAAAATTACCTATTTTAAAAATAGGGTGTCTTATGGTAAGGTTTATATAATTTTTTTTATTGCTGTTAATATGAAAAAGAGGTACTCACTTTTATTTAGTGCTATAGTTATATTCTTTTTTTTATATGTTTTACGAGGAATAGAATTTCGAGAAGTATACGAATTATTTAAAACAATAAATTTATATTATTTTTTAGCAGCACTACTTTGTGCAATTGCTAGTTTGCTTTTTTGGAATTTAAGGTGGCAAAATTCACTCAATAAACTAGCAAAAGTGAATTTCTTCTTCTTACTAAAAATTTTATTTGCAGGGCTATTCCTAAACACAATAACACCAGGGGCAGGAATTGGAGGAGAGCCCTTAAGGGCGTATTTACTCCGTGAAAAATATCATAAACCGATGAGTAAATTCTTCGGAGCTATCTTAGCAGATAAATTTTTACATTTTCTAGCTTATTCAGGATTTCTAATTTTCTCACTATTTTATATCTTATTCTTCTTTAAAATAAACGTATCTTCTAAGATATTTTTCTTTCTCCTATTGATAGGCATACTTGTTATACTTTACATCACCCTAAAAATAATCTTTTCTAAAAAAAGGATAAGAACCAAACTAATGGTTAGAACTCTGTATTTTTTCAAATTCATAAAAAGAAGATTCACGAATATAGAAATTTTCAATAACTATATTGATAAACGTTCAAAAAATATTCATTATCAATTAAGAAGTATAATTGGAGATAAAAAAAAGCTAATCATGGGGATAATATATTCAATATTTTTTTGGATACTACGTTTTTACATGTTTTACTTCCTATTCCTATCATTCGGAATTCAGGTAAGCTACGTCTTAATTATAGTTGTAGTTTCTGTATCTATGGTATTTGGAGATATATCCCCTCTTCCCGGAGGAGTGGGCCTTCTAGAAGGAGTAATATTTTTGTTATTCTCAGCAATAGGAATAGTTCCAGAATTAGCCCTATCAGTAGCACTATTAAGCAGGGTAATAATTTTATTTAATAGTATATTTTTGGGAGGAATTTGTTTATTAAGTATAAGACTAGAGGAAAGGAAAACAAAAATGCCAGAAGTTAAGAATTAATCTTATATAACAATGTATTTATAAGGGCAAAGAAGTGTGATAGAAAATGGTAAATACATTAAAATCAACAAGAAGGTTAATGAGACCTATATGGAACATTTGGTATTCATATGTAGGAAGAAGGGACCAGCAAAATGAAGTAGTTTTTATGAATTATGGTTTTTCAGGAGAAAAAAAATTAGAATTAGATGCTCAAGATGAGGTAAATAGATTTTCAATAGGATTATACGATCATGTAGCAAGAGGTGTACCACTAAAGGGAAAGAGGGTATTAGAAATAGGATGTGGAAGGGGCGGAGGATGTTCGTACATTGCAAGATATTTAGAGCCAGAAAGTGTTACGGGAGTAGATTTATGTAAAAAATCTATTGATTTTTCTAAAGCTCATCACAATTTGGAGAACCTTGTATTTAAAAAAATGGACGCGCAGAATTTAACTTTTCCAGATAACGCTTTTGATGCGGTAATAAATGTAGAATCATCACACTGTTATGAAAATATGGACAGATTCTTAAGAGAAGTGCACAGAGTTCTAAAGCCTCAAGGGCACTTTCTTTATGCAGACCTTCGTGAAAAAAAACACGTAAGCCTACTACAAGAACAATTGGATAATTCTGAGTTAGCGATAGTTGAGCACGAAGACATAACGGGTAACATATCTCTGGCGCTAGAAAAAGACAGCCAAAGAAGAAGTGATCTAATAGGAAGAATGGCTCCAAGGTATCTTATAGGAATAGCAAAACATTTTGCAGGGGTAAGGGGCTCTAGAACATACGATGCATTCAAATCTAGAGGCAAAGAATATCACAGCTGGATACTTAAAAAAGCTTAGAAATTTTACACAGCGTAGTCTTGTTTTTTCATCTTCTTTCCCCTCGCATCAGCGGAGGAGGATGTCCGCAGACGCCCAACTTTCTCAATAACTCCATTTTCAAAACTCAAACCAGCTTTAATTTTTCTTCTTTTCTTTTTACCCTGTTTTTCCACACGCTCACCAACTAACGGCACATAATCATCCTGCTTTCCCTTATCATCAGCGGAAGATTCATCCGGACCAGTCGGACCATCCCATGATTTCTTATTCGCCGAAAAGTTTTTTTTAGCAACATAATTCACCGGATTTTTTATATAATTACACATATTGTCAGGAGAGCAAACAGTAAGCCCTTGATAAAAAGTTTTACAATTTGGAGGCATTAACGGCTTTCTTTTATACGCCCAATCAAATTGAGATTTCAAGTATCCTTTTTTTAGCGGAACCTCATTTTTATCATTCCAGGAATATAACCTATCTTCAAGTTCATTTTTTTCCATTCCAATGGATCTAAACAAATGCAAGAGCGCAAAAAGTGCACGCTTCTTCCCATCCCCAAGCCCCTCAAGCATTTTTTTAACACACGGAGGAAACTGACTATCTTTAACATCTTTAAGTTCAAGCTCCTTATATTCAGAAAACTTACCCTGAGATTTTTTTATTGAATCTTTCGGTTGATGTTCTGTCTCCCAATCCAGAGCTGAAATAAGAAGTTCAGTAGCCTCTCCATCTTTAGAATCAGGCATAAAATTTTTTATAACCATATTCTCAGGCTTAGCATCTCGCATCTCAAATTCCATGATTTTATCACTATCAACAACAATACTCGAGAGAGCAGTCTTCTCATGCAAAGAATACGGAGTCCTAAACAAATGCCTAGATGAAACCAAAATCAAATCCAGTCCCATAATTTCAAACAAGTCAACTTCAACCGAAGAAGAGAAATTGTCAGGATTTTCTTTTGTTGTAATTTCGCACTTTTCACATTCATAAAACGGCTCAGAATTTTTACGGACAAATGGTTTTTTACAACCTGGACATTTAAATTCAGATTTATCTCCAACCTCAAGCTTACGCTCCTCTCCAATATAACAAGCATCACAAAAAAATTCAACCATCTCAAAACTTTTTGCAATCTCACTACAGTTATTACACTTAACGCCCTTTTTTATATCGATATCTTTAAATTGCGAATAGAAATCTTCGGGCAAATTATTCTTCATTTCTTTCTCGGCCTCAAATCTGATAAAATTAACAATAGTTCTAGGAAGATCAGGAAACAAATCCTTAGTTTTTCTGCCAGCAAGTTCTTTTGGAAAAGCTTTCCACGGAATCAAAATATGAAATCCTTTAGACCCACTAAATTTCACGCCAATATTATTAACACCATATTTATTTAATACTTTAACGATAGATTCTCCAGCAAGTTTAGAATAATTAAACCATTTACAATCAATATCAATTAAAACATCCCAGCCAGTTCTAATTTCATTAGCCTTTCTTTCATTCATCCCAGTCTCAATTTTTAATGGATCTCCCCAGATTTCCTCTGAGCAATGAAATGAGGTTGCCCCATTTTTCGCGAGTGCATATATGTCATTAGGATACTGGAAAATATCAGGACGCTTCCCAAACCCCTCAAAATATCTAGGAGAAATCTCTCTATTTTTAGAAAACTCATAAATAGCATTCTGCACATCCTTTCTAGAATAATAAAATAACGCAACTTCCCTAATTCGCTTCTCTTTTTCAGATATTTCTCTTTTTTCTTCCATAATTAGAGCATATCTAAAATCTTTATATATTTAGAGGATACTCTAAAATATCAATCCATTTAATCATAGAAATACTTATAAGAGAAACTAACCCTTAATTTTCATGAGAGTTAAACTAGAAAATCCCGCACTTTTATCAAAGGCAATAGAATTAATTTCAGAACTTGTTCTAGAGGTAAGATTAAAGGTAAATGAATTCGGACTTTCAATTTCAGCAATAGATCCAGCAAAAGTAGCAATGGTTGGGTATAAATTACCAAAATCAGCATTTTCAGAGTTCGTTTCAGAAAATGAAACGTTGGGGATAAACTTAGACGATTTTAAAAAAATACTAAAAAGATGTGGAGCAAAGTCTTCATTAATTCTTGAAAAAACAGAAGGATCACTAAAAATAATAATCCAGGATAAGATAAAAAGAGATTTTACTCTAGCTCTAATAGAAATAGAAGCAGAAGATAAAGAAATGCCAGTTTTAGAGTTTTCAAATAAGGTGGTGGTGGAGTCACTTGATTTAATTTCAGCAATTGAAGATGCCACAGTAGTTTCAGAATCGTGCGCATTCGAGATAAAAGATGGAAAATTTATAATTGAGGCAAAAGGAATAAATTCAGCCAGGACAGAATTCCCAAATGAGAGTGCAGAAATTAAAGGAGAGGATTGCATAGCAAAATATAGTTTAGAATATTTACAAAAATTCATTAAAGGTTCAAAATTAATTGAATATACAACTCTAGAGTTTGCAAAAGACCATCCACTAAAATTCAGCGTAAAAGCAGAACACATGGAAATTGATTTTATTCTTGCACCACGAGTGGATCAAGACGAATGACCTCCAATGTATCAACATGGAGTAACGCCAGAAGGCGCCAACATCATCGACAAAATTCAACAATACAACAAACATAATGTTTAAATACAATTTCTAACATATCTAACTATATTACCGAAAAAATAAAGTAGTATAATAAAAAATGATGGAGATAAATAAAAGGGGTCAGGTAACAATTTTTGTAATAGTTGCGGTTTTGGCAGTTGTTTTGATTTTAATGTTTTTTCTATTAAGAGGAACCATAAAAGAAAAAACAAATATATCTTTCACTTCAAAATCTCCAAATCAACAATTAGCAGAATGTGTTTCTGAGCATATTGATGAAGCATCAAAAATAATAATACAAAATAATGGATATCTAGAAAAAACCGATTACAAAAAATCAATCGAATTTGAATATGAGCTACTTCCATACCTATGTTATACCGAAGCTTTCCGTACACGTTGTGAAACCCAAGAGCCAATATTAATAAGTCACCTAAAAGATGAGCTATACGAATATTTAGACAACAGAATAAACGAATGTTTTGTCTCACTTAAAAACGATTTAGAAAGTGACGGATTCATAATAACAGTAGATGAACAAAAAAGATTTGAAGTAGAATTAATGCCAAGAAAAATAGAAGTAAAAATAGAGAAAAATATGAAATTTAAAAAAACCGGAGAGCAAACTTCTTTTGACAAAATAACGATTTCTTCGGTTAGTCCGCTTTATGATATGGCACTAGTTGTACTAAGAATAGTTAACGAAGAAGCAAGATGGGTAAATTCAGAATATCTAAACATAATGCGTGCTAATACATGGGTAGAGATAAATAAAATGACATTAGGAAATGATAATGAAGTATACGAGGTTATAGACACAAAAACAGGATCACGCTGGAGATTCGCAATAAAAGGAGGAGTGTTTCCAACACCAAGATAAGATGTTAAATAAAATTAATAAAATTAAAAGGAGGAAAGTTTAAATATCTTTAAATAAGAAGAAAGCCATGGAACAAACAAGTATAAAAAAAATAGGCCAAGATGTAGAACTAATAAAAAAATTAGTCTTAGATATAAAAGAACAAATGGAAGACTGTTTTTTAACTGTAGATGAGGAAACAAATTTAGATACTGGTTTGCTAGAAAGAAAAAAGGGAATAGCTTTTTCACTAGAAGATATTGAAAAATCAAGAAATGCTTAATATACAATTTTCTAAAAAAGCCAAGAAGTTTTTAACCAAATGCGAAGAAGAAACTTTTAATAGAATTAAACAAAGGTTAAGCGAGTTGGCAAATAAACCCAACTCAAGTGATTCTAAAAAAGTTGAGGGAAGAAAAGAAAAGGTTTTTAGAATAAGGGTAGGGGAATATAGAATACTTTATGTAATCTTTGAAGAATCAAAAGAATTATTCATTTCAGAAATAGACAAAAGGGGTAGAATATATTAAATGTTAAATAAAAAAATAATAAGTAGTTTTGAAGCATTAACTTTAATATTTTCAATAATAGCATTTACTTCATTGGTGGCGCCAACAGTATCTGCCGAAAGTGCGTTTGAAGATTTTGATGAAGAAGCAGTTTTATTAACCGATTTTGCAGATTTCTCAGGAGCTTCAGATTCAATAGGGTGTTGTTATGACGAAGACCAGGGATTTTGTTCTTCGGTTTCAGAAAGGAATTCATGTGAAGCAGAAGAAAATTCAATATGGCACGAAGGTAAACCATTTTGTGATCTTACCGGAGGAATATGTGAACAGGGTTGCTGTAGTATAGGACATAGAAACATTTTTACAACAGAAAGGCATTGCGTGAAACAATCAGAATTGCAAGGAATAGAATCAGAATTTGATAGAAGTATAACAAGTGAATCAGTGTGCATAGGGTTAGACTCAGAAAACAATCTTGGTGCATGTGTAACTAGAATAGGAGCAGAAAATACATGCGTATTTACTTCTGGAGTAGAGTGCGTTTCTATAGGGGGAGAATTTGCAGAAGGAGCCCTATGTTCAAATGAAGAATTAGATACAGAATGTGAAAAACAATCCTATATAGGATGCTTAGACGGAAAAGATGGAGTTTATTGGTACGATAGCTGTGACAATCCAGAAAATATTTACGAGAAAGACAAAGCCGACGCATGGAATAACGGAATGATTTTATCTCCAGATCAAAGCTGCAACCCCACGTCTTCAAACTCAAGAAGTAATTCATGTGGAAATTGTGGTTACCTTCGTGGAAGTATCTGTACCGAAGCAGAAGATGGAGACACAAGAATGTCAGATGGAGATTTTACGTGTAGGGACTTAAACTGCAAAGATGCACCATCAAGAGTTAACGCAGAAGGAGAAGTGCTAGACAAAGAAAATAGAATAAATGGAGAATCTTGGTGCGTTTATGACGGACCAGTCGGAGGATTTGGATTATTTGGTGGAGAGGTAGCCCTTTTTAGTCAAGACTTAGTCGGAAGTAGGCACTATAGATACATTTGCGAAAAAGGAGAGGTGAAAGTAAATCCATGTGCAGATTACAGAAAAGAAATTTGCGTAGAGGGGGAAAGCGAAAATGGAGGCTCTAGTGCAACATGTAGATTGAATGCATGGGAACAATGTTTAGGATATAATTCAAATGGAGAGTGTAATGGAGCATGTCTGCCTCAATGTGTATTAAACCCAGACTGTAGACTTCATCATGTAAGTATCGACACAGATTTTACATTTTCAACATGTGCTCCAAAATATCCAGCAGGTTTTGCAAGCGATGAATTAAGTACATTAATTGGAGGAGTGGCAAGTGAAGTTGGGATAGGGGACGCCTTGGGGGGAGCTTCAGATATTGCAGCAGCACTATCTGGGGGAATTTCGGCAGGAAGTGTATGCGGGGTTGCCTCAAAAACATGTATATCAACATGGAAAAAGGTATGTAAACCAACTCCAAAATGGGTGTGCGTAAATAATTGTAATTGTCACACAGATTCATTCTCAATGCAAATGAATAATCTCTGCATAAGTATAGGAGATTGTGGAGTTTATTCAAATATATTTGGAAATCCAACACCACTTAGCGGAACAACTGTACGTAAAGATGGAAAACACGGGAGAACTCCATTAAGTCCAAAAATTATAGGATTAGCATATATGGTATTAAGTCTCTTGCCTCCCTCCGAACCAATTCCAGCTGGAGATTTTGATGAGCCATCAGATATACTAGATTTAGGTTCAGGGCCATTAGGGGGATTAGTTGGAATAGTTGACCCATTCTTAGGAAATGTAATGGGAACCTCAGGAGGAAACTATGGTTTAGATTTTGAACCTAGTGGGCTGGGGGTTACAGGAAATCTTCTTGTCGCAGGGGGTGTAGCAGCTGTTGCAACGACCGCAATCGCTTCAACGGGTACATTAGGAAGTGCAATTGGTGTACTTGGCCCACTAGGAATCAATCCAATAGGATTAGTAATTGTTGTAGTAATTGTAGCAATAACTTTCGTTATGGGATGTGGAAAAACTGAACAAGTCGAAATACAATTCACATGCGCACCATCAGGAGTTCCAATAGGAGCAGATTGTGAAGCATGCGACGGAGGAGAACTAAAACCATGTTCAAAATATAAATGTGAAAGCATGGGTATAGGGTGTGAATTAATTAACGAAGACACCGGACAAGATGAGTGTATAAGAAAAGAAGGAATAGAAGTAATGCCAGTAATTACCTCATATCATGATGCGCTTAATCATTCAGTGTTAAAATATGAAGGTGAAACAAGAGAGGGATTCAAAATAAGAACCCTAGAAGGAGAATGTTTACCATCTAACACTGTATTTTCTTTCGGGGTAAAAACAGAAAATGTTCCATCAGTATGTGGAATGAGTCGAGAGCCACTAGAGTTTGAAGAAATGGAGAATGCGTTTTTTGAAAATATGGCTGGAGTTTTCACAAGAAATCATACAGCAATAAGGTCCATTCCAAGTATAGGCGAATTAGTCTATACAAGACTAGGAAGCGGAGAAGGTGAAGACCCAGTTGAATACGCAGGTGCAGTGGATGAATTAACCGAAGCATTTTCAGAAGAAATGGCAAGTATTGATTATTATGTGAAATGCATGAATCCAATGGAGAGAATAACAGAAACAGACTATAGAATAAATATTTGCGTAAACCCAGGTCCAGACATATCAGCACCAATAATAGTAGGAGCAGATCCAACAAATGAAGCAGTACTAGCATTTGGAGCAGGTTCACAAGATGTGACTTTTTATACAAACGAGGCAGCAGATTGTAAGTGGGACACAGTTCGTCCAGTTCAAGCAAATATGTTAGACAATTATAATGAATTGGCAAACACAATGGAATGTTCAGCAACCTCAACAGATTTATCACGTGGAATTTATCCATGTACAACAAGCCTTCCAATTGATCAAGAGATAAACAATTTCTATGTCCTTTGCTATGACCAACCATGGTTTGGGGAAGGAACCGGACCAGACGGAGAGACAAGAAATATTGGAGCATTAAATGGAGGACTCTATCACTATAGCTTAAGAGTTTCTGAATCAGAATTAGAAATAGATTCAATAGAGCCAGGAGGAAGAGAAATAGACGGAGTTGAGCCAGTTCTAATAGACTTGATTGTAGAAACCTCAGGAGGAGGATATAACGGAAAAGCAGTTTGTGACTATAATATAGAAAATCCAAAAATAACGACAGGTTTTACGCAATTTGGTAGTACTAACTTAAATATCCACACGCAACCAGTACTTCAATGGTTTTCTGGAACAAGTAAAATAAGTATAGAATGTATAGACGACGCAGGAAATACAGCTTCAGGAGAGTCAGAATTAATTTTAGAGCTAGATACAACGGCACCAAAAATAACAAGAGCATTTAATGAAGGGGGAAGCATAAGTGTTTCAACAGATGAAAACGCAAATTGCTATTATAGTTTACAAAATTGTACCTTCCCAATTGAATCAGGAGAAGAAATGACCATAGCTCTAGCAGATACTCATTCGGCCGAATGGAATCCAGACAACACTTATCACATAAAATGCATGGATAGATGGGGAAATAAGGAGTCAGATTGTTCGATAAGAGTTCGTCCAAGCGAAGTTTAACAATTCAGCAGAACAAAATAAATTTATAAAGCAAAAAAACATTAATAAAACATAAAAGATGAGAGAAAAAAGAGGTCAGGTAACAATTTTTGTAATAACAGCATTAGTATTAGTTGTTGTATCTATTTCAGTCTATGCATTATATCCACAAATAAAGTCAACTCTAGGTTTAGATGTAAAAAATCCAAATCAATTTGTTCAAGATTGTGTTGAAGAGCATTTAAAAGAAGCAAAAGAAAAACTAGTTCTTCAGGGTGGAAGTATAGACCCAGAACATTATTATTTATATAACGACGACAAAATAGAATATCTTTGCTATAATCAAGAATATTATGCAATGTGTGTAGTGCAACAGCCACTTCTAAAAAGCCATATAGAAGCAGAATTAGCAAGAGAGATAGCATCCAGCACTCAGGAATGTTTTAGTGAATTAGAATCGGTCTTTAAGGGAAAAGGTTACGAGGTGTCTTTAAGAAGAGGAAATGTTGAAATAGAGCTTTTACCAAAAAGAATTGTAGCAAAATTAGACCACTCCCTAATACTAATAAAAGATTCACGAGAAGAATATAAATCATTTAATGTAGTAATTAACGACAATCTTTATGAGTTAGTAAGTATAGCAAATAGCATAATCTCAATGGAAACTAAATATGGAGATTCTGAGACAACAACCTATATGAACTACTATCATGATTTGAAGGTAGAAAAACTAAAACAAACAGATGGGACAACAATATACATACTAACAAACAGAAATACACAAAATAAATTTCAGTTTGCCTCAAGAAGTCTTGCTTGGCCACCAGGTTACGGAATGTAAAAAATAAAATGATATACAAAAAAACACTAATAATTTTCACAACATTAATACTGCTTTTGGCTTTAGCTCCAGCTTTAGTCTCCGCAGAAGTTTCTTATTGTTGTGAAAAAACTACCAGCGGAGCATGGTGTCAAAATGCACCGCTCGAATCATGCGACCCAGAGTTTAGAACAAATCCAACATCATGCGAGGCAACTTCATACTGTAAAATGGGAACGTGCGTGGACAGTCAAGAAGGAACATGCTTAGAAAATACACCACAACAAGTTTGTGAAACTTCAAATGGAGTATGGACAGAAGGAGATTCAGGCGAAATAGGCAGATGTCAATTAGGATGTTGTTTAATGGGAGACCAAGCAGCATTTGTAACACAGACAAGATGTAAAAGATTGTCCTCTATTTATTCACTAGATGTTGATTTCAGAGAAGATATGAAAGACGAATTACAATGCATTGCAAGTGCAACCTCAGAAGTAATTGGAGCGTGTGTTTATGAAGAAGAGTTTACAACAACTTGTACGCTTACTTCTCAGTCAGAGTGTGATGACATGTCAACAGACGAAACGGATATAGCTTTTCATCAAGGATTTTTATGTTCAGATGAAACACTAGGAACCGACTGCGGTCCAACCGAAGAAACAACCTGCGTAGAAGGGGAAGATGTCGTAAGATTTCTAGATTCATGTGGAAATTTAGCTAACGTATATGATGCTTCAAAACTAAAAAATAAACTTTACTGGTCAAAAATAGTTGATGAAACAGAATCTTGTAACTACGGAGACTCAAATGCAGATAACGGAAAATGTGGAAATTGTGATTACCTTCGTGGAAGTACCTGTAAAGAGTTCAAAAGAGGAGAAGACAGAGTAAGGCCAGATTACGGAAATAATATTTGTAGAGATTTATCTTGTGATTTCGAAGGAGAGGAATACCAGCACGGAGAAACTTGGTGTGCAGACGCAGAAGGACTCGAGGACAGCGCTCCTGGAAGTAGATACTTTAGACTTATGTGTTACAACGGAGAAGTTCAAACAGAGCCATGTGCAGATTACAGGCAAGAAATTTGTTTGCAAGATGAAGTTAACGAATTTAGAACAGCAGCATGTAGAGTTAATATGTGGCAAGATTGCTATTCTCAAGAAACTATTGATGACTGCCTAAATTCAGACAAAAGAGATTGTAGGTGGCAGCAAGGATTAATTTTAAGCTCTCCAGAAATTGATGAATCAACCGCTCAGTCAGACACACAAGAACAATTTACACCAGCAGCCACCGAAGCAGCACCCACCACAGCATTCCCAGCCCCTCCAGCGGAAGAACCACCCCCATCACTCTCACCACCATATGCACCAATAACAGGAAATTTTTTAGCAGGAATACTAGGAGGAACAGAAGTGGGAGAAACAATAGAGAGCGCACAAGATGCAATACAAGAGTATGGAGCATGTGTGCCAATATATTCACCAGGTTTTGATTTCTGGCAAGAAGGAAATTCAGACCAAATTTGCCAGATGGCAACTCAAGAATGTGTAGTTACATACGAGAAGAAACTAGTAGGTGGAAAAAGAAAGTGTGCAGAGAATTGCTGGTGCCTAGATCCAATAATAAGAACAACATTCATTGCAGGATGTAATACACTTGGAGATTGCGGACTTAAAGAAAACTATCTAGGGGAAATGGGATTAGGTAACACAAATGTAGAAACCGTAGAAGACGATGAAGATGATAAGTAAAGAAGTCAGGTTTTTCTTTAATAATTTTTAGTTTTTCACCCCCTGTTAACTAGGGAGAATAAAATAAAAATCTCAGCATTTAGACCTTAGCCCCCAAACCCTTAAAAACCCTAATTTTATTTAATTACTAATAACAATGGAAATGAATCAAGAAATAATGTTTAAATTACAAATGTTTGAACAACAAATAAAGCAACTTCAAGAACAAATGCAAGCAGTAGAGCAAACTGCAATAGAACTTAATTCCTTAAATATAGGCTTAGACGACATTGTTGGAGCAAAAGATACAGAGATAATGGCTCCAATTGGACGAGGAATTTTCGCTAAGGCAAAACTACTTTCAGAAGATTTGATTGTAGACGTTGGTGGAAAAAACCTAATAAAAAAGACAATTCCAGAGACTAAAGATATACTTACTGAGCAACTAAAAAAACTTGACGCAGCAAAAAAAGAATTAGATATAGAAATTGAAAAAGTGAATAAAAATCTAACTGAATCAATTATTGAAGCTCAAGGACAGTTAGGAGAAAATGCAGGTGGATGTGGGGCATGTAACCATGACGAAAACGGAGAATGCCAGATGCCAGAAAGTGAGCAGTGTGATGAATGCAAAAAAGAGTAACTAATCAAATCCCTCACTTCCAAATTTTCCTAAAATATATTTTATCTCATTAATTATTTTTTGTTGATTATTTTTATCAGACATACCAACAAATTTTATTATTAAGTCTTCAAGCTCTTCGCTTTTAAGAAATTTAATTTTATATCCATTAGTTATAAAGTAAAATCTATAAGAATTGTGTTTTAATTCTTTTATTGAAATACCACCAACCTGTCCAATAAATTTACCTTTTTTCGGGTTGTCAATTAATTCATAAAAAAGCTCAAAAATTTTAACAGATTCATTCTTAAATTTTTTATTAATAACTTTTTCTAAACTTGAAGTTATTCTTACTTTTGCCATCTTTTTTTAGCTCGAGTCAGTGCGTCTTCTATCGAAACAGTGTCTTTCTCATTCATCAATAAGTCTTGAATCTGTCTATCTTTTGCACTATTACAGAGCTTAAAGATTATCTCAGTATAGCTTTCCCCCTTATTTCCAAATATCTTAAGCATCTTTTGTGCATCTTTTGTTATAGCTATAGTTGTATTTTCCATATAATTATAATAATTATAATATTTATAAATATTATGTTTTTAGAAATAGCATTATTTCCCAACTTTTTTCAAAAAGTTGGAATAACCCAAAACTCCCAACTCCGATACAACTCCTTTAATCAATTTTTTAGGAACAAACTCAAACGCAGGATTTCTAATTTTAATATTCTTTGGAGCCCTGCCCCAAACCTCATTTAAACTCCTTTGTTCAATTGGAACTTTAACTTTTGAAAATTTCCATGAATCAGCGACGACATAAACCGGAATTTTATGTAATTTCGCCAATTGAGAAATCATATTCGACCCAACTTTATTTATAACTCCATTTTTTGTTAAGGCATCAGCTCCAATAAAAATAGCATTAACTTTTTTTGTGCCTTGCTTTTTGTCAAGCGCAACATTTATTGCAGAGTCAACAAACATAGTAACCTTAATTTTATTTTTTTTAAGTTCACGAGCAGTTTTACGTCCTTGAAAAAGCGGACGAGTCTCAGTATTATAAACTTCAAACTTTTTACCATTTTTTCTAGCATAAATTAAAGCACCAGTAACATTTGTCGAATGACAATGTGTAAAAATAACAGAACCTTTTTTTATTAAGCGAAGAGATGCTTTATTTATCCTCGTCTGTGCAGAGTCAAAGTGAGCTAAAACCTCTTTATATGAGCTTGAATCCATCTCACTTAAAACCCGAGCAAGCATAGGTTCAGTAGGACGAAGAGAGAGAAGTTTCTTCTTTGAAGAAGCTTTGGGAAAAAGTGAATATGCATATAGAGCAGATTTGGCAACATTTCTAGCACCCTGTATTTTAATAGATTTTATATCACGGCAAATCTGATTAAATTTCCGTCTCTTATTTAAATAACTAAGTTTCACCATCTTAAAACTAAATAGAGAAAGGAGTATTTATTTGTTTTCCCCCAATGCACAGCCCCAGTATATCAATACGGGAGCATGTCAAGAGACCAGCATGGGAGGATGCCCAAAGGCGCCCTAGCATATCAATGCAGGAGGATGCCTTCGCAAAGGTTTTAGTTTGTGACCCTTGGTTATGCCCATGTGGGTATCCGAAGACCGCCCAGAACAAGGGAGAATAAATAAAAATCGTCAAAGAAGCATCATTATAACAAAACAAAAATAAACTAAAATTTATAAACTAAATTTTCCTATACTATACATGAAAAAAGGTGAATTTCTAGCGGTATTCCAAATCTTAATTTTATTCGTCGCAATCGTCGCTTTTGCTGATGTGGTTGGAGCATATGATACGGATACTACGGGTATTACAAGTGGCACTGGTGGAGATGCTACAGCAGGAACCAATGGCGGAGTCTCAGAAAACGCTGAAGCTGATGCCGCTGCAACCCTTGAGGGTGGAAGAGTAACAGATAGATTAAATATACCAGAATATACTCCCCCAGAATATACTCCCCCAGAAGAGATTACAATTCCAGTAGAAACCAATACAGAATTAGGATTAGTTTCAGCAGAGGTTGTTGACGGACCAATCAGGCATGTCCCAAAAGATGGAGAAAGATTTAAAGTAAATGGCAAATATTATGATTCAATTACAAAAGATGGAGATGTCTACAAAGGCACAAGGGGTGGAACTACGGAAGTACTAGGAGCGGTAAGTTCATTAGGTTCAGTTACTAGTATGCTTAAAGGTAATAATGTGGAAAAAACAGTCGGAGGAGAAGCCGTTAAGAAAACAGGCCTTTTATCAAAAATAACCAAAAAACCAGGCACAAAACTAGGCGGAATTGCACAAGGTGCAATGTGGGGAGCAGCAGCTTACGGAGCAATAAAACTTTTAGGACCAATGGTTACAGATAACCAAAATCTAGTTGATTCACTTGCAACTTCTCTTGGTGCAGGAATAGCCGTTGGACGTACGGTTACTAATTTAGGAGCGTCATCAACCGCAGGACTTGTGGCGGGTGGGGCCGTAACAGTAGGAATATTTTTAGCAACTTACAAGAAAAAAACAACAGAAATAATTCAATTTAGCTGTATGCCGTGGGAAGCTCCAATAGGTGGAGAGATGTGTCAAGAATGTAACAAACAAGGCCTACCATGCTCAGAATATCAATGTAGAAGCCTGGGTCAAGCCTGTCAACTACTTAACCCAGGAACATCCGAAGAAACATGTGCATGGCTAAATAGAGGAGACGTGAAGCCACCGGTAATAACACCGTGGATAGAAGCACTACTTATTGACTTTAGCTATAGGCCGGGAGATTTTACAAGTCCAGGCGACAGAGGAGCAAAAATATCCTATGATAAAAAAAGTGGTGGATGTGTACCAGCATATACCCCGCTTTCATTTGGAATAAATACTGACGAACCCGCAAGATGTAGAATTGACTACGAAAGAAAACAAACCTTCGCTGAGATGAAATTCGACTTTGGAGGAAATAATTTATTTAGATACAATCATTCACAAGTTTTAAATCTACCAGGCCCAAGTGTAGCAGAAGACGGCTCACCGGTATTAGAAAACGATGGAGAGTTCGAACTATTTGTAAGGTGTATTGATGCAAACGGAAACGGAGACCCAACAAACAGATTAGGAAGTGGAGAAGGAGTAGAAAATACAGCAAGTTTCGTATTCCAGTTCTGCGTAGACCCAGGCCCAGATACAACCCCACCAATAATTATAGACACAGATATAAGAAGCGGAATGCCGATTGCATACGAAACAACTTCAACAGACATAAAGCTCTACACAAACGAACCATCATCATGTAGATGGAGCAGAAGAGACCAGGATTACGGAAAAATGGAACAAGACATGGAGTGTAAAACGGGTATTTTAGAAATGAACGCAAGAATGGTATATGAATGTGAAACAACTCTTACCGGAATGAAGGACAGACAAGAAAATCAGTTCTACTTTAGGTGTGAAGACCAACCAAATATGCCAGAAAACGATAGATATCAAAATCAACAGTCATACCCGTTCTCATTAATTGGAACTCAACCACTAGTTTTAAGCGAGGTAGGTCCAAGTGGATTAATGGTGGATTCAACAGACGTAATACAGGTAATACTAACAGCAACAACCACAGCTGGATACGAAGAAGGAAAGTCAACCTGCGAATACTATACAGAATTAGATGAAGCAGAGGGAAGAGAGCATACAGGATTTGATGTAACGTATACAGCAGATGGAGCACACAGCCAAGAGCTATTCCTTCCAGAAGGAGATTATTCCTACTTCATAAGATGCGTAGACCTGGGAGGAAATTCAGACATGGATACAATAGAGTTTTCAGTAAAATCAGATAGAGATGCACCAATGATAACAAGAGCATACCATGAAGAAGACTATCTAAAACTTGTAACTTCAGAGAGCGGAGAGTGCGTATACGGAACAGATAGTTGTAACTACTTATTTGAAGACGGAATACAAATGACAGTAGTGGACGAAACCAACCATTTCACAGACTGGGACACACGAACAAATTCTTACATAAAATGTCAGGATGTATACGGGAATCAACCACATCCAGCTGAATGTTCCCTAATAGCCAGGGCAACTGAAGACTTTACTTAATTATTCATATTTTTCCAAATATTTTTCAGCTTCTTTAATAGCAATTTTCACAGCTTCTTCTGGAGTTTTTGCATCAATGCATATTCTTCTTTCTCTTTCATCAATAAATTTTCCAGCAAGTTTATCAGCCCATCCACCAGTTCCAGATAAAACAACTGAAGGGATATCAGACTGATATGCTATAGCAACCTCGGTGAGCGTTCCAGACCCACCACTTATAGCGATAACACAATCGCAGCTATTAACTAAAACAAACTCCCGACCACCACCCCGCTCCAGCCCACACGGAATTATTACATCAGTATTATCTTTATCATAAATATTCTTATGTTTACCATATGTAACACCAACCGTAAGCCCATTTTTTCTTTTAGCCCCACGAGATGCAGCAGTAGATAGGCTATCATAATCCTTTTCAGCACCATAAACAGTTATATTCCCACTCTCGGCAATAAGTTCTCCAACTTTCTCAGCTAATTCATTTATCTTTTTTGAATATTTTAAATCAGCGGCACTTCCCATAACTCCAATCTGTAATTTTCTTTTCATTTTTATTAAGAACTATATTTTTTCAAACTTCTCCCTACCACTCTTCATATCCCTAACTTTAAATTTACCTTTTTTCACTTCTTCAGCCCCAACAAAAATTACCTCAGTCACATCTTTGGAATTTGCATAATCCATTCCTTTCCCAATCTTATTAGTCCACAAATAAACATTATCTCCATTTTCCCGAAGTTTCACAGCAACTCTAATAGCTTCTTTATCTTCTCCGATAGAAATAACCATCTTCTTATTATTCAAAACTTTTTCTTTCATCAAAATAGCAAGCCTATCGAGTCCAAATGCAAACCCAAAGCACTGAGTATTATTAAAAAGATACGCACCGCCTCCACAAACTGTTTCCTTCATACCCTTTGTTTTTACCTCAAACACAGTTCCATTATAATAACTCAGGCCACGAGCAAGAGAGGGGAGAAATCTAACCTTCACACCAAACATTTTACAGTACTTCTTTAACTCTTTAATTTCTGAATACGAACTATATTTTGAAAACCCCTTCTCATCTTTTTTCAGAATAGCAACAATTTTTTCAGCACCAAACGGTTTTAACTCATCTTTAACCTCTTTCTCAGACTTTTTATCAAGCTTATCAATAACTCTAATAACATCTGAAAAACTTTCTTTTTTAACTCCAATACTTTCCAAGATTTCATTCAAAAGTTTACGATTATTAACGTAGATAACAAAATCAATTTTTAATTTATCCAAAACGTTCTTAACAACTTTCAAAGTTTCGGCTTCATCAATAGTTCTTGAACCAATTACATCACAATCGCATTGAGTAAACTGACGAAATCGATTCTCACGAATAGGTTCATCTCGAAACACTTCTCCAATCTGATAACGCTTATATGGCAATCTCATGCCCTTCATGAGACGTTTTAGCTGAAAAGTAAATTCATACCTTAGGGCAAGTTTTCTATTTCCCCTATCCTCTAGCCGATAAATTTCGCTAACGGCATCATCCTTAGAATTATCTCCAACAACAAATTCTTCAGATTCAACCACAGGAGTTTCAGCTGGTTCAAACCCATATGAAGAAAAAACCTCAGAAACAACTTTACGAATATACGCACGCTTCTCAGCCTCTTCTCCTACAAAATCCTTGAATCCTTTCACTAAGTCCGTTCTCATTTTATACACCTATTTATTTTTCTCACGTTCGTCGCGGAAGGTGAGCATCTTCTGGAATTTGCCAATAAATCAAAATTTAACCCTTGATTTAAGGCAACATTCCACGGAGTGCGAATCGCGGAGTTGAAAACTCCCGAGTTCCGCTTTCTCCTCTCTGTTTTGAAGCGGAAGGAGGGAGTTGAACCCTCGTTGCCCGGACCACAACCAGACGTAATAACCGTTATACCACAACCGCCATTTAAGTTTCTATCTCTAGAATATGAATTTAAGTTAAAAAGTTTACTATTAAGAGTGTTTGTATTATCAGACGTAATAACCGTTACCTGCTTGCAGGTCCTCGTGCCCCGAAGGGGTATCCCACAACCGCCATTTAAGTTTCTATCTCTAGAATATGAATTTAAGTTAAAAAGTTTACTATTAAGAGTATTCAAAAAATTAAAGTAACAACTAGAAAAATCTTCAATACCTAAAGTGATGGGGAAGCCCCCAAGTTTTAGTTGTCATATAAGATTCAAATATAGAGGATATTTAAGGCTTGCGGTTTTACCCAAAACCCTTTTAACATTTGTTTGTTAGTCTTATTTATTATATTCCTTATATTAAACAAATACTTATATATAGATAATATGTTATTTCTCTTATGGTAAAAAAAGAATATTCTATAAAAATAAAATATAATTTTGATCGTCCAGATTTAGCAGAAGCTTCAAAACAGATTTTTTCTGCAGTAACAAAAAGAAGGCTTGAATTTCATGCAAGTCTTGAGAGAGAGCAATCAGATCGTTCAGTCAGGGCCTCTATTACTCATGGGGGTGTTCAAGCGGGATATAGACCAATTATACAAGGAATGTCAGGTCTTGATAAAGCATTAGATAGATTAAGATAATTAAAACCTTTCTTCATCCTTTTAACTTTTGTTTGAATTTTCCGCCCACCCAAAACCCTTTTATATACACTAACCCTAATTTGCACATAAGAGGATGGAAGAGATATTTATACAACTAGCATTTATTTTATTCATAGCTTTTGTAGCATCATATGTAGTAAGGCTATTCAAACAGCCAATAATTATAGGGTATATCATTGCAGGAATAATCGTTTCCCCCTTTATTTTAATGACCGGAGTAACAAATAATATTATATTGATTTTTTCAGACTTAGGAATAGCTTTTCTTCTCTTTATTGTAGGGCTTCACCTAAATCCAAAAATAATTAAAGAAATAGGAATAGCATCTCTTTTAATTGGGGGAGCACAGATTATTTTTACTTTTGCGCTTGGTTTTATAGTTTCAATATTTGTTTTAGGTTATGATATAATCCCATCCGCATATATAGCACTTGCACTAGCTTTCTCTTCAACAATTATTATTATGAAATTATTGTCAGATAAAGGAAAATTAGATTCATTACCAGGAAAAATATCAATTGGAATTTTAATTATACAGGACTTGGTAGCAATAGCTGCTTTAATGTTTGTTTCATCTTTTTCTAATGGTGGAAATTTCAGCTCGTTTGCAATGCAAAGTATTCTTACAGGGGCAGGCTTACTCTTAGTAACAAGTATAGTAGGATTTTTTATTATACCAAGAATAATAAAAAGCGTGGCGAAATCCCAAGAACTATTGTTCTTGTTTTCAATTTGCTGGTGTTTTGTCGTTGCAGCACTTTTCTCTTACTTCGGTTTTTCATTAGAAATTGGAGCATTAATTGCGGGTGTTGTTCTTTCAGTTTCCCCATACAGTATAGAAATAAGTGCTAAAATAAGACCATTAAGAGATTTTTTCCTAATAATATTTTTCATAATCTTAGGGCTAAATATGTCAATAGATAAAATAAGCACAATAATTTATCCGGCATTAATTTTATCATTAACAGTTTTAATCGGAAAGCCATTAATATTAATGACACTATCAGCACTTTTTGGATACACTAAGAGAACAAATTTTTTAGTTGGAACATCTCTAGCTCAAATAAGTGAGTTTTCAATAATACTTTTAACCCTAGGCTTAGCAATAAACCACATAGAAAAAGAAGTACTTTCAATAGTAGCTTTAACATTAGTTATAACAATTATAGTATCTTCATATATGATAAGTTATTCTGGTGCATTATATGACAAAGTTTCCGGTTGGATTTCAATATTTGAAAGAAAAATAGTAAGAAAACAGAAAAAGAAAAAAGGCCATTACGATGCCATACTTTTTGGATATAATAGAATAGGCTTCAGTATATTAAGATCCCTAAAAAAAATAGGAAAAAAATACCTAGTAGTAGACTTTAATCCAGATGTAATAAGCAACTTGGAAAAATATAAGATACCAGCACTTTATGGAGATAGTTATGATGCAGACCTATTAGAAGATTTGCCATTAGATAAAATACATTTAGCAATTTCAACAATTCCAGACTTTGAAACAAACACCCTACTAATAGAGAGTATTAGAATGAAAAACGATAAAGCAATAATAATAGTTAGAGCGCATCAGATTGAAGAGGCATTAGAGCTTTACGAGAAGGGTGCAAGTTATGTCTTGACTCCACACTTTTTAGGAGGAGAGTATGTAGCAAAAATGATTACAGAATTAGAAGTAAAAAAGATGGGATACAGAAAGGAAAAAGATAAACACATTAAAATGCTTAAAGAAAGATTATCTAGAGGAGATATCCATCCGGCCGTGGAGAAGAATTAAAGAAAGTCGTAGCATCTAGTCACACATTTCTGAACTTTTCCCTTTTTTTGGTCTTTTGCCTTAAAATAACTTTTATGTGTAAACGTTTTATCAACAGAGGCATTTGCCCATTTTGGACCATTATCCCCATCAATACGATCCACATAGAAATGGTCAATATCAGAATCACTGCCGTTATATATTAGATCTCTAGCAACTTCCTCACATTTTTGATAGGCATTCCAATCAATTACATTTTTTCTAGCATGATTCTTAACTTCCGTAGAAATTTTATGTTGTCCATTGTTTTCATTAGTAAAGCTATACTGCTTATTTTTTCCAAGAGTATCTTCTATTGATTTAGCTTTTCTCCAACCTTTTACAGTTCTCTCAATTATACTACCACCAATCATTTCTAGATATTTTTCATCCGGAACATTTCTTTTAGAATGAACTCCTCGTCCCTCAAGATAAAGCGCATCAGCCAATCTCAAAACACTTTGTTCTGTCTGGTCTTCATGACTAAGTTGATATTTTCTAGCACTTTCAATTTCTTCCGGAACTTCAAAAACGGGACCCCTAACAATGGGTTCGTTAAGAACTTGCTCAATATTCTTAGATACTCGTGCTAATTTTATTGGTTCTGATTCAGAAATATGAGCTTCTTTTATTTCATATGAATTTGCAATATTTTCAGTAATAGGATTGGCATAAAGCCCTCTAAGTTGATTCTTAGCAATTGTTCCACCAATCGCATTATAGGTAGAAAATCCAGCCACAGCTGTAGCCACAATAGTTTGCCATAGCGGTGTTTTATTTATTCCAAACATTTTAATATTTTTACTCCTTTTCGGTAGTTATCACTATAAAATGACACTTATAAAGCTTTCCCCCAATGCATCAGCATGGGAGGATGCCCGAAGGCCCCAACATTTACCAGAAGCCAAATTATACCTTCAAGTACCTATTTAATTCTTTTGCATAAATTCAACCGAAGAACTTTTAAACTAAAATTTGCACCAAATATCATGACAATAGGAAAAGTAATCCAGTTTAGACGTGGACGACATGTAATTCATGAGAGACATTTTTTAATAGAAGTAGAAGATTCTAACTCAAAAGAAGAAGCAAAAAAATACGTAGGAAAAGAAGTTATCTGGACCTCTACAGCAGGAAAAAAAATTAAAGGAAAGGTTTCAGCACCACACGGAAATAATGGAGTATTAAGAGCTATTTTCGAAAAAGGATTACCCGGTCAAGCTATCACAACTAAGGTGGAAATAAACTAAAATGGGAACACTAAGAGCTGCATCAGCATACACAAAAAGAAACGTAACTCCATATACAAGAGTTTCAAAGAGAAGGCAAAAGTCCTACATTAAAACAGTTCCAGCCCAAAAAATTGTAAAATTCACAATGGGTAAAAAAATGGAAGAAAAAAAATTAAAACATATTCTAAAAATTGTTACAGCTGAAAAACAAATGCAAATAAGACACAATGCGATGGAAGCTTGTCGTCAGTTCATAAATAAAAAATTAGAGAAAGAGCTTAATGGAAATTATGGATTTAAGATTCTACCATTCCCACACCACATTCAAAGAGAAAATAAGATGATTACCGGTGCAGGTGCTGATCGTATGCAGACAGGAATGCAGTTATCATATGGAAAATCGATGGGAAAAGCAGCAATAGTTAAAGAAGGTAAATGTATATTTTTAATGGCACTTCCCGACGAGAGAGCAGTTGTTTTTGCAAGAAAAATTATAAAACAAGTAAAGCCAAAGATTCCAGGAAGAACAAAAGTAACATACGAGAAATTGAAGTGATTTTTAAAATAAAATGGCAACAACTAAAACAGAGCTCAGACAAAAAGAAGATTTTAGATTTAGAGTATTACTTGAGGGTGATGTTCCAACAGAAGGTTCAGTGTTATATAGAATGGCAGAGGGGGGACAAATAGGGGATGTGGTGGTTTTTAGAGAGGGCTCGTCTGGGGGTGTAGAAGTTGATAGGGCCCATAGGTATGAAATAAAAGGGCCTAGGGAATTATCAGAAAAAGAAGCGAGCAGTGTTTTAAATTTTTTTTATAGTGTAGCAGCAGAATCTGATTTTCTTCCCTATAAAAAAAGTGGAGATCAGCGAAGAGGAGCTCATTTTAAACTTAAATAATAGATAAAATAAGACTATTTTTATAAAAAAACGCAAAAAAACAAACCATCTATTCTTTTTAAATCTTTTTCATATATCGACGTTAATAAAATATATACTTTTCTATAGAAGCATTTAAAAATAATTAATGATAGAAAAGATTAATAAAACGAGGTAAAAATGGTAAAAAATGGTTGATGAAAGCAAGGAAGAGCTCGATGAGCTTAATGATGCTATTGACGATATGGACTTAGACTAAGTTCATTCTAATTCTTTTTATTTTTTTTTAATTATTAAAATATAGGTAATAGATATTATTACTTTTATTCAATTCCTCAAAATCATATTCTGCAATAATCTTAATTTCATCAGGAGAGGTTCCCACTTCCAAATTTTTTAAGGAAACATCAATACCGGTTCCAAGTTTTATTTCTTCAATATCAAATTTTTTCACAAATTCTTCATCAGAGTAAATTTCAACATTCAAGTTTTTTGAATCTAAGAGTCCAATATTTTTTATGCTAAAGTCTATATCTAGATATCCATCATGTAATTCACCAACAGCAGAAAGAATATTTAAGTCAGCAAGAGGCTCGTAGGAATAAAGATTATCTATTAATTCAATCATATCTCCCCCAATTTCCTGGCTACATTTACTAAAGTTATGCATAATATTGCAAACATTTTCAGAGTGAACAAATCCAAGTGCATGGAAAAGTTCGTGAGTAGCGATAACTGGACTTTCACAATTTGATTCTTTTATTAAAAGAATTTTACTTTTCAATATAGCATGAGAGTTACCAACTTTCGTAACATTTGTTGGACCACCCTCGCCTGCAATAAACATATTTCCTTCAATTTTGGTCTGGCTATCACATGTAACAAAAATTTCCTCATCTTCTAAGGCTTCATAAAAAGATAGGGCAGTTTTGTTTTCTATTTCATAAAACGCCCGTTCCATTTCTATTTTTTTGTTTATAGAGCAGCCCTCCACCCTATAGGAAATATCAGAATTAATATATCGCATATTTTCATAAAATTGCATATTCTCATTTTCGAATTCAAAGTTAGAGCACGATAAAAACTCCCCATTTGATGCCACAAAATTGACTACAGACTCACGAGGAACAATCCAATACATAACTAAAAGTCCAACCACAAGTATGATAAAAAGACCCCCAAAGATAAGTTTTAGTGAACTTTTCTTTTCTTCTTCTTCCTGTTCAATTTCCATAAAAATAAGAGCAGGATAAGATATTTAAATTCTATCAAAAATTTTAAGCCCTAAATTCAATTTCCTTAGAGCCTTCTTTTTCATCAATGATACTTTTTCTTACAATTTTACCCTCTCTTATAGATAATTCACGAATCTTGGCAAAATCTTTTTCTTCTTTTAGCCCTTCTGGGATAGATATCTTTTCAATAATAAATGTATGAGCAAATTCAGCTTTAGAAAAATTATCACTCTCAAGAACAAAGCCCTTCCCCCATTCAGAGTCCTTAGTTATAAGTTTGCAAAAATCAGGCTTCGGCATTTCTCCATCTTTTCCTGGTTTTCCAGATTTTGGAGCCTTCGGTTTTATTTTTAAAACAGTATCATCCTTATCTACCGAGAAGGAAAGCCCAAAAAAAGTTTTAGGAAATTCTTTAACTAGTTCAGCAATAGCATCACCAGTCATATCTTTATTAATTAAATATCTCTTAACGCCTTGAAATTGTTTTATATTCTCATACTCAAGTTTATCCTTCAAGTCACTAGTAGAAACAATTGCTCCAGTAACTTTTGTAGAATCATTTCCAAGTTTTTTAGCAGCTTCATAGACAAGTTCGTTAGCAAATTCAGGTCCAGTATTTATGGTAAATTTATCTTTAGTTTTTTTTACTTTAACTGGAGCTCTATTCGGAAACTCGCCACGACTAAATCTTTGAAATTGCAAATGAACAAAAGTATCAGTATCATTATCCGCAATCTTTTTTATGAAATTCATATATTGAAAAATAATAATTCGTTTATAAACTTTTCTTGAGCTCCCCAAAAACTTTTAAATAACTCGAACTTAGAAGAATAATGGAAAAGAGGACGGGTATGATATTTTTGACAGTATTAATTTTAGTTGTTTTATTTACAGCAGTCTATTTTACTTTTTTCTTTGCATATAAATGTGACTCAGAAGAGTGTTTTTTAGCAAAACAAGAATCCTGCAAAAGAGCAACGTATACAAATGAGATTAACGACGTATCTTGGTTTTATCACATAAAAGGAAAAAAAGGCAATAGTTGCAAAATATTAGTAAAAATATCAAATATAAATGAAGGGACAATTGAACAAGAAAAGTTAGAGAAAAAAGAAATGAACTGCTTTTTAGAAATTGGAGATACAACTTCACCAGAAGCAGAAATAGAGAAATGCACAGGAGGATTAAGAGAGGACTTGCAAGAAATGATAATAAAGAAGCTCCACCAGTATGTACTAGACAATTTAGGAGAAATCGGAGAAGATTTTAAGGCAATATAGTTGTTAAAGTTTTAAACAAGTCTTTCACTAATAGCCGAATCAATAGCATCAATCATGTCTTTATATCTCACAGGCTTTTTAAGAAAGGTCGTCACACCAGCTTTTTCTAAAGATTCTTCATCAATAAAATCTCCAGAAGATAATATAAACGGAGGAGCTCCAGACAGACCAGAATATTTTCTAATAATTTTAATACCAGAAGGCCCAGGAGGCATGCTGTTGTCAGTTAAAACAGCAACAATATCGTGAAGATCATTAAGAGAAGGGTTATTTAATCTTGCTTCTAATTCTTCACCAGAAGAAAGCATTTCGAGTTTATAATTACGTTCATCGCAATACCTACCTATTACACGGTTATAAAAAACCCTAAGAGTAGGGTCATCATCGGCACAAATAACAATTTCTCTTTCTCTTTCATTATGATCTTTATTTCTCATGAGCGTATAAAAATTTTGAAGCCTTATAAAACTATTTGTATAGCTAAGGCCGCCTGGTCATTTAGCCCAAAATCAAACAACAACCTTTAAAAACCAAAATTCAATAGAAAATATATGCCGAAAGTAAGAATAAAATTAAATTCAACAGACATAGAAATGTTAAATAATATTTGTGAATCTATACAAGGTTTAGCTAAAAAATCAGGAATTGTAGTACGAGGGCCAGTGCCACTTCCAACAAAAAAACTTAAAGTTACAACAAGAAAATCCCCATGTGGAGACGGAACAGCAACTTTTGACAGGTTTGAAATGAGAATACATAAAAGATTAATTGATATTCCAGCAAACGAAAAAATACTACATCATATAATGAAGCTTCAAGTTCCAAAGTCAGTAAATATCAAGATAGAGATGAAAGAGTAACCCCCAATATTTCAATATGGGAGGACGCCAGGATGTGGTAATTCTTCCACTAATTTTATAAACTAAAAAGTTTAATAGAAAGTTATGAATGAGGCGACATATAAAACAATAGTATTTATAACCGTTTTAACGGTTGTAGTATTACTCTTCGGGGTTTCAAAGATGACAGGAAATGTCACAATGACAGGAGGAGTAACAGACGAGAAAAACGAAATGACAAAAGTAAAACTAACAACAAATCATGGAGATATAATAATTAATTTATATACCGACATGCCAATAACCACGGGTAATTTCAAAAGCCTGGTAGAAAAAGGAACTTACGACGGAACAATTTCTCACAGAATAATTGATGGATTTATGATTCAAGCTGGAGATCCAACCGGAACCGGATACGGAGATCCAAGCATTCCAAAAATAGAAGATGAATTCACTCACGAAGGTGGAAACAAAAACAACAGAGGAACACTTTCAATGGCAAACGCCGGACCAAATACCGGTTCAAGTCAATTCTTCATAAACTTAGTAGATAATAATTTTCTAGACGGAAAGCATCCAACTTTCGGAATGGTTGTAGAAGGAATGGATGTAGTAGATAAAATTGCAAAAGTTCCAGTTGGTGCAAACGACAAACCAATTGAGGACGTGGTTATCCTGAAAGCAGAGATAATTAATTAAACATATCTCTAAAATTATATCCCTTCTTGAACTCTTTGTTTCTTAGGTTCTTTTTCTTTCTTTTCTTCTAACTCAGAACTAAGCGCCTTAACTTTATTTTCTAAAACATTTTTCTCCATCTGAAGCATTTTGGCGAGTCCATCGTACTGATGAAGCCTCTGTCCAAGTTCATTTAAAATATCATTCCAATCATTATTGCTCATTGATATTTTTTCCGGAGTTAAGATTTCAACATGCGCAGGCATAAAATTAAACATAAGTGCAACTAAATGATTAACGCTTTCACAATTAACTTCAATTTCAGCAAAAGCAGTAAAAATTCCCTCCTGTTCCTTTAAGGGTACTGGTGGGTTAAGGGTACTATCGCTAACACTAACACCATTTCCTGCCCCCATTCTTTCAGCGATATCTTTTAGGGATTCAGTTAGGTGTTCAGCAGGCTTTCCAAGAACTTCTACAATTAAAACTGCACTAATATTTAATGTTTCATCTGAATTCATTTTTGTATTTACCTTGTTTTGTCCAATAAACCAGTCCAAGAAAAACGGAAATACCAAAAATTCCGCCAAACGCAAAAAGGTTTTTGTAAAAATTAATCGAACTTTCACTTTTTATATCTTTTGAATTTTCAAATTTTAATTTAATTGGGATATCGACATTTTTTTCTATAGATTCATTTGTTTCATTAGAATCTTCATCATCATCATCTTTGCCCTCATCTTTGCCTGTATCCTCAGATGTAGGTACACCGGTGGGTGCGCCTTCCTCAGAAGGTACATCAGATATCACTGGCGGCTTTTCATCCTCCATGGGTTCTTCGGACCTAGGGGAATCAACAATATTTATCACATACCCTTCAAAAAGCTCAGAAGAACTTTTCCCATCCTCACGAATACGAACAATCATATCAAGTTCTCCAGAAACCTCCTCGCTAATTTTTAAAATAAAATCAGCACTATCAATCCCATCAAGAGCACGTTGAACATAATAAAACGTAGATTTCCAACTTTCATCGACCAAAATTCGAGAGACGCGAGTGTCATCTTTTGTGATATCAATTTTAACATCATAGACTCCTGAATCAAAATCAGCAAGTCTCAAATTAATTTCGAATTCTTCACCAAAAGAAACCCCATCAGGATAGGTAAGTTCAATATTTTGCGCGAGAACAAATGGTAAAAACATCAATAGGCATAGGACTATTCTAGCACACCTCATAAAAAATAAAGCAAAACAATACTTTTAATTTTTGTTATTCATAAACTTGGGATACCTATCAACAAAATTATCATATTTAACAATAATTTTTCGACCATCACGTTCCATTCGCGCAATCCATATCTCTCCAAAAACTTTATTTCTTAAGTACCATGCACATTTCTCTTTCTCAATTTTGCTAAGAATACCATTCATCTTAACTTCAATGCCAATAACACTATAGAGATTATCCCTAACTCGCCCGATAGAAATAAAATCCGGAAACCCAGTTCCAATCGTCATAACTTTAGAAAACGGATTAAATTTTCTTTTTGCCGGAACAATGCATCCACTATCTAAATCAACATTATTACTCCATTTATCAACAGTTCGACCTTTTTCCGTTAAATCTTTTCTAACTCTCAATTCAAATCTAGCACCAGAGGCCTTAGCTATCCTACCACTCCTTATCTTACTTTTCTTCTTTGAGCTGGGAACCCCCATTTCGTCCCACTGAGTTTCATACCTCTCACTAGAAGCTTTCTTTCTTTTTTCTAAGAATTCTTTTTTCCGATTTTTGTCAACACTTTTTTCCATAGAAAACAAAGTGCTCAAAACTTTTTAAATTCTTTATTCACGCATACCTATTAGCAATCATACCAATAGCAATAACACCTATAACAACCGGAACCCATGGAATATTAATTGTCAAATACCCCAAATCAGATAAAGCCCATGCAATTGCCAATAATAAAACAATTACCGCAAGTGTTGGAAATTTCTTTTTCATTTTTACCTCCTTATCTTTTTATAAATCTCGTGCCTGAAGCGTTCTTCTCCCATTCTCACTAGCCCTTTTTATAGCAGCCTCTAAAATATTTTCAACTTTTTTCTCCAACTCAACCTCAACCTCAACTGCAACACTAGAAATCTTATCATCACTATCAAGTTCTTTTACGACTTTTCTTATATTATTTTTTATAACAAGTCCCATTTTATTTTTTAACGTCAGTCTCCTCAGGCTTCATCAATGGAAATAAAACACACTCTCTAAGCGGTTTATCAACTAAAAATCCAAATAATCTTTCACTTACACCAAATCCACAAGTCGGAGGCATGCCATGTTTCAACGCCTCAACAAATCCTTTATCATGTTCCATACTCTCGGTATCTCCAGCCTCATTTTGTTCTGCCTGTTTCATAAATCTCTCTTCTTGGTCCATTGCATCATTCAGTTCAGAATACCCATTGCCCATTTCCGAACCAGCAATAATAACCTGAAACTGTTCAACCTTTCTAGGATCTTTAGGGTTTCTTTTGGCCAAAGGACTAACTTCAACTGGCTGACCAGTTAAAAACCCAGGACCATTAAGTTTTTTTCTTGCAACTTTCCACAGGACATCAACAAGTCTCCACTTGTCAGCATTAGCATCATATTCAACTTTAAGTTTATCCAGTTTCTTTTTAATTTGAGTTGCATTAGCATCATAAATATTTATATCAGTATATTTTTTTATTGTTTTTTCGTAGTCATAAATTATCCACTTTTTTGAAAAGTCGACAGCATGACCATGCGTTTTAAATTTAGAGGTTCCAAAAACATCTTTTGCAATTTTTTTGTAAAGCTCTTCAACTAATTTCATTCCATCTTCATAGTTCGCATACGCCCAATAAAATTCCATCTGAGTATAGTCCTGTAAGTGCTCCATATCCATACCCTCGTTTCTGAACTGTCGCCCAATCTCAAAAGTTTTATCAAACCCAGCAATCATTAATTTTTTCTGCCAAAGCTCCCCCATTGAAATTCTCAAATAAACATCTAGGTCAAGTGCGTTATGGTGCGTAGAAAACGGAGTAGCAGAAGCCCCTCCTGCCGAGTTCTCTAAGATAGGAGTCTCAACCTCAATAAACCCCTTATCAATCAAAAAGCTTCTAATGGTATTCCAAAACCTCGATTTCAATAAAAACATATCTTTAACTTCATCGTTCATTAAAATATCTAGATACCTTTTACGATATCTTTCCTCTTCGTCCGTGATTCCGTGCCATTTCTCAGGAAGTGGCAATGTCGATTTTGAAAGAAGAGTTATTTCCTTTATTAATATTGAAAGCTCTCCTCGCTTACTTCTAATTATAATTCCACTAATTCCAACAAAATCTCCAGAATCAATATATTTCTTAAAAAATCTTCTCGTCTTTTCATCACTCTCTCCTTCTTGTGAAATAATCTGGATAGTTCCACTACCATCTTTAAGTTTTCCAAAAGAAATTTTCCCCATGTCTCGCTTAGCCATAACTCTTCCAGCAACCTTAACCTTTCCTTTCGCCTTAACTTCGTTCTTTAATTTAACATATTCACTCTGAAGCTCATCGCATGTATGAGTTCGTTCAAATTTGTTCGGATACGGATTAATTCCCTGCTCTTTAATCTCATTAAGCTTACGAACTCTCTCACCAATTATTTGTTCTTCACGTCCCATACTAAACTAGTGTAAAATTACTTTTATATAGTTAGTGATTTCCCCATCCACAAGCTTTTTAAACCAACTTTAGTTTACTTTTTCATAAAATGTTTTATCTAACAGAAATTGAAGATTATGTAAGAGTAGAGCCGAAGTTATTCGGACTTCCAACAGAAGAATCCGTAAAAGCTCAGCTATTTGAAACATATGAAGATTACTATGACAAAGAGGTAGGAAAAGTTGTTTCAGTAATAGAAATTATAAAAGTAGGAAAGGGTGTTTTAATCCCAGGAGACGGAGCAGCATACTACAATTCTAAGTTTAAACTTTTGACATGGAAGCCCGAACTTCAAGAATTAGTTTACGGAAAAATTGCAGAAATTACAAACTTCGGAGCATTTATTGACATGGGAGTTATGAGAGGAATGATTCATATTTCACAAACAATGGACGACTATGTTAGTTTCTCAAAAGCAGATTCTCTTTTAGGAAAAGCTTCAAAAAGAAGTCTAAAGGTAGGAGACCTTTGCTTAGCACGAGTTGTAGCAATATCACATAAAGGAGACGATCCAAAGATTGGACTTACAATGAGGCAACCAGGATTAGGAAAATTAGACTGGGTCAAAGAAGACGCAGCAAAGAAAAAAAAGGATACAGAAAAAGCTATTAAAGCAGAATCTAAAAAAGCCGGAGGAAAGAAATAATGAGTGGAGACATAGAGTATGATCTTAGATACAGAAGCCATAGAGGAAGGGGCATATTGGGCACTCAGAGCAGGGAGTGCGTTACGGAATTTATGAGAAGAAAAGATATTGAAATTATTTCTATAAAAGAAGATGGCGTTACCGTTAAGCAGAGCGAATATGCTGCAAAATTTGGAGGTAGGGCACAATGAGCAAACCAAAAGCTTGTAAAATTTGTAACGCAATATTCGAAGAAGGAACAAAATGTCCGAAGTGTGATTCAAAAGAATCAACAGAAGGATTCAAGGGAAGAGTTTTTGTTAAAGATGTAGAAAATTCAGAAATAGCTCAAAAATTAAACATAAAAAGCAAAGGGGAATTTGCAATTAAGACAAGATAAATGGAACTAAAAATAACAAACGAAACAAAAAACCCACTATTCCCAAGAACAGAAGTAAGGGCTGAAGTGGAAAAGGAAACAGTTCCAGCAAAGGAAGAAGTTTTAGAGGCACTTGCAACAAAATACAAAGTCGATAAAGAAGCAATAAAAATTATGACAATTAAAGGTAAATTCGGATTGAAGGTCTTTGAGGTTAACGCTCACATCTACTCTTCAGCTGAAGAGAAAAACAGAATAGAAGTAAAAACAAAACAAGAAAAAGAAGCTGAGAAAAAAGCAAAAGAAGATGCAGAAAAAGCTGCCGAAGAAGAAAGGCTAGCTAAAGAAGTTCCAGTAGAAGAAACTCCAGCCGAAACTCCAGTAGAATCTACAGAACCTGAATCAGAAGCACCCGCTGAAGAAACAAAAGTAGAAGAACCAATAAAAGAAGCTCCAGTCGAAGATGCCCCAATCTCTCAAGATGGGAGTACGCCCGAAGGTGACAAAAAAGAGGAGGCAAAAACTGAATAATCAAGATGGCAAAGAAAGTAATAAAAAAAGGAAAAAAGGCTCCAAAAAATAAGCCAACAAGTAAGAAATATTCTAAGTATAAAGTCGAAGGAGACAAGATTATCAGAAATGATAAATTCTGCCCACGTTGCGGACCAGGAATATTCTTAATGAAAGCTAAGGATAGAACATATTGCGGAAAGTGCCACTATTCAGAATTCGAAGGCAAAAAGACAGAAGTTCCAATCGAAGCTCCTAAGGATGATAAAGTAGAAGAGAAAAAAGAATAATTCTAAATAACTGAAAAACAGCAACATTTATTAAGCCCAAACCAAAGGATTCTCAATGGGAGCACTAGAAGATCAACCAATCGGAATGGATATTTTTCCAGAAGATTCTGAAGGGGATTTTGTAGAAGGAAGAAACAACATCACAATAAATGCGAGGTTTACACCAATAGTTGGGGTGATATACGCAACACCACAAGAAGGAGTAGATAATTCAAAATATTTCTATGACAACAAGAATCATGTTTATAGAGATAGAATAAAAGACAGGGTAGCAATTATTAATTCTTTAGATATAGGAAGAGTGGGCGAAAAAAGAAAAGTCGCAGACGGAATAGTAGAAAATCTTATTAGGTATAGTGAAAACGAAAAAACTCTAAGTGAAGATGGGTGCAATTCGCTAATAGACTATTGGGATAGGGTCCAAGAATATACAACAAAAAGTGAAGGAGAGCTAGAAGCAGCTAAAAGTTACATATCACGGGAGCAATCAAGACAAATTCTAGATAACCTTGAAGACACAGAAGACGACGAGCCAATAGGATTAGAGAGCTATATGCAAACAATAAATCTAGAAGAAAAGACAGTTTCAACTCCAAGAAAAACTAGATTTCGGAAACTAAAAAGTCTAACATCTGGCCTATGGTCAAAATTAACTAGAAAATAAACTACCTTTTCCCTTCTAAATCCAAAAAAGCCTTTGCTTGATTCAAAAGCTCATCGCTATCTCCAACAATTTTCCCTTCGAATTGCTCAACACGCGACTGAATTATCCATTTCTCATAAATCGCACGCCACATTCTAAGCGTTGCAGAACTCTCAAATTTATTCTGATAATCACGAACTAAAATACCTTTAACATCAATAGAAATTTCCCCCTGATTTGTCTTAATTTTCCTACCGCCCTGATTCAATTCAACCTTTTTCATCATAATAGTTCTAAATTTAATTTTACCATTAAACTTAAAATAATCAGTAAGTTTTTTTGAAAATTCCCATGTTATATCAATGTTTTTTCCATCACCAACAATCTTCTCAGAATAGGATTTCTCAGAAAAGTCATTCGGCTCAATCTCACTCATGATCCAATTATAACAAAAGTCATAAAAATCCGGAAACGAGAAAACTCCAACATACTTAGCCTTACTTGAATATATAGTGTCTTTTGCTACCATCTTTATATAAGAAATAATTTAATGTTGTTTAAATAGTTTTTCATAACGATAAAAAGTAATATCTAATAAGTTTGAAACTTATCTTCTCTCGATTCTTCTTTCGGAGCAGGTCCAGCAACTTCTTTTGTTATTTTAGCAAAAGACGGAGTAACAATAACAGTATTCTCACCAAACCCAGCGATGTTTCCTTCTAGTGCATCAACAGTCTTTTTTATTTTTGATATAGCTCTTTTCAATTCAATAGAATCTTTTTGTCTAAGATTTTTTATATCAATAACCGCAATTGTATACCCTTCACGAAGAACATTCAGAATATTATTAACTTCCTCATAATCATTTAAGGTAAAAAGTTTAACGAGAACTTTATTCTCTTTCTTCTGTGCATTTAAGTCAAGTTCAAGATAGTCATCACTCAAGTCGTAATCTTCCAACTCTTCTTCTTCGCCCATTATAGCCTTTTTTATACCTTTGAAAACCATAAACTTCCTAGCTATAAATTCTTTATAAAGATTTCGCAACTTGGGAATATATAATAAAATATTTTTGAGAACTATAGCGAATTTTTGTTTATTCTCCCTTATTGATAGGGGGTGAAAAATTAAAAATTGTTTAAAACTAACTAGGATTATTACTCTTTATCTAACGAAACATCTTTCTCTTCACTTTTCATAGCACCCATTATTTCATCTCGAAGAGCTTCGGCCTGTTCATTCAGATTCTTTTCTTGCTTATCCATAGTTTCAACTCTTAATTCCAAGAGCTTTTTTTTATTCTCTAAGTCGGCAAGAACCTTCTCTTTATTAGATTTAATCATAAGTTGTCCAACAATTCTAAATACTTCATCATCCGCTTTCTCAACTTCAGCTAAGGCAGTAGCAGTCTCAGAAAGTTCCATATGAAAGGCCTGCTTCTGCATTAAAAGGTTTTGCAAGTTATGTTCTAGCATCTGCATTTCTTGAAGTTTTTGATTATTGTTTTCCATTTTATATTTTTACAATAAAGCATTATATAGCTTTAATGGTTTTAAGTTGCGTTCTAGGTTTAAAGAAAATCTTTGAACCACAATGAGGACAGACGAATCTTTTTTTAAGGTCCTTGCTATCAATTTGTTTCTCGCAATTAAAGCATTTGTATGCCGTATCTTTTTCTTTTGTCATTTTAATTTAATCTAAATAATACGTGTTTGAAGCAAACTTTTTGTCACACTTCGAACACAGCCAAATCCCGTTAGCAACTCTCTTAACCCCAGTTCTTTCACAGAACGGACAGACTTGCTTAACCCGCTGCTTAACTTCAACTTTAACGAGCCTATTTTTAACAGTTCGTCCATATCTTGCACCGAATCGTCCAGCAGATTTAACCTTTTTCAATTTAGTTGTCATATTAAATTATGAGATAAATGCTTTTTAAAGCTTGTGATTAACACGGCGAAAAGCATTTATTTTAATCTAAATTTTATTGCAATAAATTTTATTAATTTATTTTTATCAAAGATAAAACAGCGTTTTCTAATCAAGCCAGTCACAAAAATATGCAAAACATTTAAATAGAGAATATTCCTAAAAAGGATATGATGAATAAAAGAGGTCTTTCAGGAGTTATTGTAACTCTAATAACTGTTCTTCTAGCTATCGTCGCGATAGGCCTTGTTTGGGTAGTAATCTCAAATATCATAGGAAGTTATACTGATAAAATTGAAGTAGGTGTTAATGCAATAACCCTAAAGGTTATGGACGCAGAAATCGAAGGCTCAGATTTAAAAATAAGAATAAAAAGAGAATTAGGAGATGGAGATATATCTAAAGTAAAAGTTCTGCTTTACAATAATGACGGAGAATCCAATGCTTTTGAAGAAGATTTTTCTATATTAGTATCCGAAACAAAAACCCTTACATTAGCAATTGGATCAACAGGCATTTCAAGAATGGAGTTATTCCCAGTTATAGTAAATGAAGAAGGTGAAGAGTTTGTAGGCACATCTTCGGCAGAGTACGAGGGTGGAGCAAATTTGGTATCAGACGATGGATTAGTGGGGTATTATAATTTTGATAATGGAATTGGAGATTTGGAAGACAACAATGATGTAGAAATAATGGAAGATCTAGAGAGGGGAAAAGTGGCATCTTTTAATGGTGGCAATAATCTCAACAAAGACGGGGAGATTATGGGGAGCAATAATGCTGGAACTGTTTGTGCATGGGTACGTCCTACTTCTTCAACAGTACAGGGATATCCATTCTCTGCAAGTGGTGCAAACTATCATATGCGATTCACAACAGCCCAGAAATTTAATGCAAAAAAGGGTAGCGCCAGCACAACGGATATGGCGGCAAATATCAATGAATGGAGCCATGTTTGTATGACCTGGGAAAGCACAAAAGTAAATGGATACATCAAGGGGGAGTTCGTCAACAGTAAGACCACTAGTAGCATAGTTGACCTTCCAAACTTCTATATAGGAAGTAGTTTTACAGGAATGATTGACGACTTTAGAATTTACAAAAGAACTCTTTCAGAAACGGAAATAGCACAACTCTACGCAGCATAATTCCACATAGTTAAACCTAAGCATTTCTTATTATTTATCAAACATTTTAAAACACCCTCTTTCTTTTAATTTTCATGAAAATTAAATTCGGACCTTCAGGCCTAGGCCCAGTAAAAACAGCTATTGAAACACTGCAGAAATATCACGAGTTAGGACTAGAAGCCTGTGAAATTGCATTCACTTATGGGGTCTATATTAAAGAAGAAAAAATAGCAAAAGAGATAGGTGAAGAGGCAAAGAGGCTCGGAATTTCTCTATCAATTCATGCACCATATTTTATCAATCTAAATTCAGCTGAACCCGAAAAGATCGAGTCAAGTAAAAAAAGAATCCTTAAATGCCTAGAAGTTGGAACCTGGCTGGGCGCAACTCACATAGTATTTCATCCCGGGTTTTATGGCAAAATAGATAGGAAAGAAGCTTATGAAAATATTAAAACACAGATTATAGACCTAGAAAAGAAAAGAAAAGAATTAAAGTACACACCAAAACTAGCACCAGAATTAATGGGAAAAATAAATGTTTTTGGGAGCCTAGAAGAAATCTCAAAACTAGTAAAAGAAACGGGATGTTCTTTCTGTATAGATTTTGCACATATGTTAGCAAGAGAAAAGGACTACAGATTTAAAGAAACTTTCAAAGAACTAGAAAACGAAGAACATTTTCACATTCATTTTTCAGGAATTGAGCACGGAGAAAAGGGAGAAAGAAAGCACCTCGTAACAGAAGAAAAAGATATAGAACTATTACTAAGAAATCTCCAAAAAGAAAAAAGTTACACGATAATAAATGAAAGTCCAACTCAAGTTAAAGATTCAATAACATCTTTAGAGATAAAAAATAAATTAAGTCTTTAGTTTTTTTAACCCAACAAAATTTTGATTATTCGCCCTTAATTAATGGGGAGAAGAATAAAAATTATCAAGCAAAAAAGAATCTAAGTCTTTAAAAAGAGCTTTCTCCCTAATTTTTTGTATACTTATTACTCTGTGCATACAGATGGTAAAATTATGACACTATCTGTCCAAACTCGTAGTTACTATATAATTACTAAAAAGTGTTGCTACCATAAAGTTTATAAAGCAAAATAGACATCCATTTTCAACAGAAAACATAAGTTTTCCGTATTAATTAAATAAAATGAGACAAAAAATGAACGCAAAGAAACTAATGGTTTCTATGATTATGATTGCAAGTGTTCTACTTTTAGTATCAACTGTTACTGCAGCAACTTATACGTACAATGCGTATACTGTTACTGGTGATTTAGCTGATGTTTACAACGTTAAGATCAATGGTCTTAGTGTTAATGACAAAGATGTTAGATTAGTTACAGGCGAAACTATCGATGTTAAGGTATATTTTACTGCCGAAATGGACGATAGAGACGTTACTGTTACAGCCACATTAGATACTGGAAAAGAGAAAGTTGAAGCTACTACATCAGGTTTCCGTGTTGCAGAAAACGCAAGTTACATCAAGTATTTGACTCTTGTAGTTCCAAACGAACTAAAAGACGAATTAACTGATGAAGCAACTATTGAAATCGAAGTTGAAGGTAAAGACGGCGAGTCACAGACTTCCGAAGTTACTCTAACTGTTGAAAGAGCTCAATATGATTCAGTTGTTAAGTCAATTAGTGTTCCAAGCAATGTTGAAGCTGGTGAAGTTATCCCAGTTGAATTCGTTGTTAAAAACACAGGTTTTTACGACCTTGACGAAACATACGTAACTGTATCTATTTCAGCACTAGGAATCGAAAGGTCAATGTACCTAGGCGACATCTTCGCTTTAGACGGTGTAACAATGGAAGTTGTAACACAACTAGTCCCAGAAATCAGAATGATTTACGGTGACGAAGACGACGAAGACACATTATCTGGAGTTCTATACTTAGAAGTTCCATACACTGCGAGAGCAGGTGTTTACTCTCTTGATGTTGAAGTATCAAACGATGATTTAACAATCAATGAGGAAATGTCACTAGTTATTTCAAATGACTTTTCAGCCGGAAATGTAATCGTACCAAGTTCAAGTAAAACAGTTGCTGCTGGTGAAAGCGCAGAATACAGTTTAGTTATTGTAAACCCAACTAACAAGTTGAAAGTTTACACTATCATGGCTGAATCTAACGACGATATTTCATCAAGCGCAAGTACTACTGTTATTGCTGTTCCAGCAGGATCAAGCAAGACTGTATCAGTTAGCTCAGTTGCACAAACAGAAGGCGAATATGCTTTCGACGTTATTGTAACTTCAGGCGAAACTGTAGAAATTGTAACCTTAAACAGTACAGTTGAAGGTAAATCAATTTCAGCAGGTAACCCAGTAGTTGTTTTAACAATTATTTTAGCAATAATCTTCTTAGTATTATTGGTAGTATTAATTGTATTACTTGGAAAGAAACCAGAAAAAGCTGAAGAATTCGGCGAAAGTTATTACTAACTTTCCCATTTTTTATTTTTACTTTTTTTTACACCCCCCGAGGGCAATGCCCAATGAAGGAAAATTTTTTCCCCTTGAGCATCAGCGAAAGGAGGATGTCCGAAGACGCCCCCTAGCACATCAGCGTGGGAGGACACCCGAAAGTGTATTTATCATGGCGTTAGTTCTATTTGCACCCTCTAAACTCTAAACCCTCAAAACCTTAAACTCCTTAAAATCCTGAAAACTCTCAGGCTTAACTTTAACTTCACGAATCATTGCATGCTTCGGACCCTTCTCACAAATCTCAATCATCTCTTTAACATCATCCACATTACCCTCTAAAAAAACCTCTATCTGCCCATCTTCAAGATTACGAACAAATCCCTTAAGGTTCAACTTCTCAGCATTCTCTTTAATAAATACCCGAAAAAACACCCCCTGAACAGTCCCATTAATATACAACCTAACACTCTTTTTCATGAAAAGAAAAAGAGGTAAGACTTTATTAATATTATGATATCCCAAACCCTTAAAACCCCACTTTTCTACCTATTTTCATGAAGAAATATGAACTTTTAGCACCGGCAGGAAACTTCGCAATGCTAGTAGCAGCTGTAAACGCAGGAGCAGATGCAATCTATTTCGGACTTCAAAACGGATTTACAATGAGAGCAAACGCAAAAAATTTTACAGTTAAAGACCTGAAAAAAATGCGAGAAATTTGCAATAAATCAGAAAGAAAACCTAAGCTATACCTAACCCTAAATACAATTATCTACGACAGAGAAATTAAGGCTTTAGAAAAACTAATAAAAAAAGTAAAGGGAAAAGTTGATGCAGTTATCTGTTGGGACCCATCAGTTATTCAGATTTGCAGAAAACACAAAATACCATTTATCGTTTCAACACAGGCCTCAGTTTCAAACACATCTTCAGCTAAGTTCTACAAATCTTTAGGTACAAAACAGGTGGTTCTAGCAAGAGAGTTAAACCTGAAGCAAATAAAAGAAATCTCCAAAATAATACCAGTCGAATGCTTCGTTCACGGAGCTATGTGCGTTGCAGTTTCAGGAAGATGTTTTATGTCACAACATTTATTCAACAGAAGCGCAAACCGAGGCGAGTGCATACATCCGTGCAGAAGAACCTATACAGTTAAAGACGATCAAGAAGGTTACGAGCTAAAGCTAGACAATAACAAAGTGATGTCAGCAAAAGATTTGTGCGCGCTTCCATTCATTGATAAAATGAAAAAAGCGGGAATTACGAGCTTTAAGATAGAGGGTAGAAACAGAGACCCACGATATGTAGACACGGTTGTCCGAGCCTATCGTAAGGCCATAGATAACAAATTAACAAAAACAGAAATTAAAGAATTAATTGAAGAACTAAAAAGTGTCTACAATAGAGAATTTTCAAGCGGATTCTATCTAGGGCTTCCAACATCAGACGATTTTGCAACAATAGAACATTCAGCCGCAAAAAAGAAAAAAGAATTCGTAGGAAAAATAATTCATTATTTTAAAGATGCAGAAGTAGCGACGATAAAATTAGTAAAAAACGTAAAAGTTGGAGATGAATTAGCAATTATTGGAAACACAACCGGAATAGAAAACGTAACAATAGATTCAATGGAAATGAAAAGAAAACCCATAAAAAAAGCAAAAGCAAAACAGGAGATTGGAATTAAACTTCCACTTTGTCGTAAAAACGATGAAGTTTATTTAATCAAAAAAACAAAATGAAATTAGCAATATTACTCTCAGGCGGAAAAGACTCACTCTATGCAGCCTACCTAGCAAAAAAAGAAGGCAACGAACTAACCTGTGCAATAACAATCAATTCAAAAAATAAAGATAGCTTTATGTTCCATACACCAGCCATTGAAAAGACAAAGGCTCAGGCAGAATCTATCGGAATCCCTATAATCATTGAGGATACAGAGGGAAAGAAAGAAGACGAACTAAAAGATTTAGAGAATGCAATCAAAAAAGCAATCAAGGAATACGAAGTAGAAGGAATAACAACCGGAGCAATACGTTCTGTATACCAGGCAGAACGAATACAAAAAATATGTGATAAGCTAAACATTAAATGCATAAACCCACTCTGGCAAAAAGAGGAAATCCAATACTTAAACGAACTAATAGAAAGCAAGTTTGAAGTAATCATCACGGCAGTTGCAGCCTATCCACTGAACGAAAGTTGGCTAGGAAAACAGATAGATAAAAATTACATAGAAGAAATCTTACCACTAGTAGAAAAATATAAAATTCACCCAGCAGGAGAGGGCGGAGAGATTGAAACCTTTGTTCTAAATTGCCCATTATTCAAAACACTCCTAAAAGTAAAAAACAAAAAAATCTCTGGCGAAAATAACGCCTGGAGAATGGATATAGAATTAGAATAACTCCAGTAACCTTTAAAAAAACTAAACACTCTTAATGTATATGTTAGACCAATATATTGCAAACGATTACCTTAGGGCATTTACAGTTCTAGTAATACTATTCTTTTCAATTCGAGTATCACTATTCATAATTGAAAAAATAATACTAAGGTTAACTAAAAAAACAAAAACAGACTTAGATGATAAATTACTACACCGTTCATCAAAACCGATAAGTATACTGGCTCTTCTAATTTCAATAAAACTAACTCTAAATGAATTAGCGTTATCGGAGATGGTACTGTATATAGTAAACGGTTTAATCTATACATTAATCGTAATTTTCTTAGCAATTTTAACTTATGTAGTAGTAGATGTACTCGTAATAAGTGGACTAAAGGCTTTAGCTAAAAAAACAAAATCTAATTTAGATGACTCAATAATAACCCTTTTTCATAGTGTATTAAATATAGCGCTAATTGTAATTTCATTATTATACATTCTAGAACTTTGGGGCATTAAAGTAACTCCGCTATTAGCAGGTCTTGGTGTTGCAGGTCTTGCAGTTGCTCTAGCTCTTCAGCCAATTCTTTCGAACATTTTCTCAGGAGCTTCAATGATTATGGACCAGTCGGTAAAATCTAAAGACCTAGTATATCTAGAAGATGGAACAAAAGGAAAGGTGGAAAGAATTGGACTTAGAAGCACAAGAATAAAAACCTTTGACAATGAATTAATAATTATTCCAAACAACAAATTGGCAGATAGCACAATTCAAAACGTTGCACTTCCAGAGCCAAAAACACGAGTGGTAATTCCTTTCGGAGTTGCATACGGCTCAAATGTAAAAAAAGTAAAAGAGGTTGTTCTAAAAGAAATAAAGACAATTAAAAACAGGTCAAAAGACGAAGACATGATTATAAGATTTATGTTGATGGCAGATTCGAGTATAAACTTTAACGCATATTTTTACGTAGATAGTTTTGAACACAGGGCGGATGCAATAGACGAAGCAAATACAAAGATATACGATGCATTAAGTAAGGCAGGAATAGAGATACCATTCCCACAGATGGACGTGAATTTAAAGAAAGAGTGAGTTGAAATTCACATCAATATCACCTGCGATAATTTTTATTTCTTCTCCCTTATTAATTAGGGGCGAAAAATAAAAATCAACTAGCTATTCACTTATTTCTTATTAAAATTATCAAGCATTTCAAAATAATCTTTTTTATCAATTACTTTATCAACTTCTGATAGTCCACGATTCTCAGCCAGTTTCAAAAATGCTTCAGGAGTATAACCCTTTTTTTTCAATGCAGAAACTGTAGGAAGTTTGGGGTCATCCCACCCAGAATATTTCCCAGACTTTATCTCTTCTGTAATCTTACTTGAAGATAATTCCAAATCACTAAATTTCCACTTCCCCTGAAACCCAGTCCACGGAACCTCTTTACCCAAAACCTCATAAATCATTTCCTGACGCTTCGCATTATCCCTATGGTCTTTCCCACGAATAATATGTGTTAACTTCATATCCATATCATCAACTGCAACACTTAAGTTCATCAACGGCCAGACACGATACTTATTTTTTTGCCTAGGATGTTTTGTCTCATTTATTCTTGCTAAGGGGAAATCTCTCATTGCAGGATTAGGATTAGTCATCCCACCATGATTTTCAGGAGTTTTAAATCGCAAAATAGCTTCCCCGGCACTAAACCCTTTTTTATTGCTCCCAGTAGAAATCTTCTTCGAAGATTTATCGGGGTACGCCTGTGGTGCCAACATATCTTTCCATCTCTGCTGATTTTCTTTTATACTTAACTCTCGACACGGACAATCCTTTTTCTTTTTTACAAACTCTCTGAAGTCATCACCAGTACAAGTACAGACATAGGCATGTCCATTTTTCATTAATTTTTCAGCATACTTATAATAAAGCTCCATCCTATCAGACTGAATAATAATCACGCAATTTCCTTCAGTTAGCCATTTCGCATCTTTTTCAATTAATTTATACGCATCGGGAAAAATATTCTCAGGGTTAGTGTCTTCTATTCTAACATAAAGCTTTCCACCATATTTTTTTACATATGCATAAGCCACACACAAAGTAGCCGCATGTCCAATATGAAGTGCTCCAGATGGAGATGGTGCAAACCTAGTACGAATACCCTTTGAGACATTAGGTAATTCAGGCAAACCCTCACGAACCTCACGTTCAGAAAGAAATTTATCCATTTTTTCTAATTCTTTTTTTTGTTCCTTAGAGTCAAGCTTTCCTATCTCTCTAATCTCTTTTTGAATTTTAGGCATAACATCTTTAACAGAAGATTTCTCCAAGCCCTCATTAAATAGCGCACTAACAACCGCTCCAGGGTTAGCTTTCCCGCCATATGCAACAGCATTCTTTAAGGCGTACGCTCGAATCTTATCATCCAGATTTTTTATTGCCATACTAAAGAGTATAAAGCGAGCTTTTTATATTTTACACTAATGCTAATAAATTATTTAAATACAGAAAACATCTAATATCACAATGAAAAAACAAAAGTGGATAGAGGGACCATATCCATGGCTAGTTTCAACAATAGCTTTTTTATTACCAAGTGTAAATTATTTTAATATAGGAGATAAAACCGGAGGAACAATTTTTTTAATTTCTGCCATGATGTTCTTTATTAATTTCTTAAATAGAGTTAGGCAAAAGTAAAACTTTACAAAATTTCTAACTTTTTCTCACCACGAATAACCATCAAATAGTTAGGAATATCTTTTTTTAACTGCTTATCCAATGTAGCAATAATAACACTTGGGTGCTCTTTAGCATACTTTCGCAACCCATTATCAACATAACTCTTTCCAAGTTTAACACTTTCATATTTATTAGCCCCAAGTATCTTTAATGCCAACTCTGCACCCTCCCGTTCTTTAAGCTTCTGCTTAGAATTTTTAACTCCTTCAATTTCAGCAATAACTTCATCAGGCACAACTATCTTTATTCCCATAAATGGGATTTCTTCAAAGATATCAATTTTTTTCTTAGCAGCCGAAATTATAAACGAGCTGTCAAGTATGACTTTCTTTACCATAATAAAATAAACAATCTATAATATAAAAGGCTTTATAACTTCAGTTCAACTTGTTTCTTTATGCAAGAGGTAGATAACGTATTGAGAATTTTTAGAGAAGCAAGAACTGCAATGCAAGAAGGCGATGGTTCAAAATTAAGAAGTTTAAGCGACCAAACAATAAACACAGCCTCAAGAACACAAGACCCAGATAATATAGCTACAGCAGTAATTGTTCATGCATTAAGTAAAATTGTAGAAAGGACAGACTACAAGAAACAAAAGGGTTGGAATACTTTTTATGGAAATTTAACAAAAACAATAGATAAAACCATAATAGCAATAGAGAATAATCAAGAATTTTTAATAAAGAAAAACCTAGAATCAATGAGAAAAGAGATAGGTGGTCTTTCCGGAAATTTAAAAAAATACATAGAGGACGTTTTTAACAAGGCAAGCGTAAACAAAGCTTCAAGAATATATGCACATGGTATTTCAGCCGAGAAAACAGCAAAGCTTTTAGGAATATCAATTTGGGAGTTACAAAATTACACGGGAACAACTAATGCTTCCGAAGCACCAGAGGCAAAAACGATAACAGCAAAACAAAGAATAAAGTATTTGGAGGATATGTTCAAATGACAAAAGCAATAATTTTCGATGCAAGTACTCTAATAACTTTCGCAATGAACGGACTCCTAAATGAGCTAGCAGAATTAAAAAAAATATTTGGAGGAAAATTCATAATAACAAAAGCCGTGAAAAAAGAGGCAATAGATAGGCCAATTACAATAAAAAGATTCGAACTTCAAGCAATGCAATTAAAAGTTCTTTTAACAGAAAAAGTGCTGGAGCTCCCATCATCATTGAACATAGATGATAAGTTAATTGAAGAAGATGCAAAAGAGATAGTGACTTCAGCAAATAAGATTTTTTACGGACGAAATAAAAATATAGAAATAATTCAGCTCGGAGAATCTGAATGCGTAGCACTTTCAAAAATACTAACAGAAAGAAAAATTCCAAACCTTCTGGCCATAGATGAAAGAACTATGAGAATGCTTTGCGAAAAGCCAGAAAACCTAAGGGACCTATTAGAACGAAAGCTTCATGCAAAAATAACAGTGAGAGGAAATCCAAAGAACATTATAACTAATTGTAAAGTGATTCGTTCAACAGAATTGATTTATATGGCATATAAAAAGGGGTTAATAAAATTAAAAGGTAATATGGTTTTAGATGCGCTTCTTTACGCAATGAGATACAAAGGATGTTCAATATCAGATAAAGAAATTCAAGAAATAAAAAGCATGGACAGAAGGGTTAAGAAGTAATCATCTACCAAAGAACCTAGAAAGATAATATCCTAAACCCTTTCTTTCATGAGGCATTCTGGTGATAGCTCTTTCTCTCTCAAGGCTTTCTATTGGGGGCAAACTCACATCAAGAATCTCTCTTTCTGTTCCACCAAGAAATGGAACTCTCTTCCATCTTTCTGCTTCATAGTCATGCTCATGAGTCATAAATTCACAAAAATAATCACACATACCAAAACCAAAACTACAAGCTTTATAAAAATATAGACAACAGAACTATCCAAATTAAAGTCATTTTTCTAGAAGGTTTTGATTATTCTCCCTTACCAATTGGGGGCAAAAAATAAAAATCTCGTTATATGTAAAAACTACCCAATAATATCCTTAATCAACTTTGTCATCACGTCCAAAAATTCTTCAGCTCTATCTTGCCACAAATCAATCTGAACACCTCTCAAGTCCCTAAGCTCACCATGCGAAATTCTTTTATGTAAAACATGAAGTTCACGATACCATTCAATATATTGTTTCTTAAGTTTTCCAGTATTAACAAAATGCTCTTTTAAGTCAGCCGCAATATGCTCAGGAGATGGAGGCGTAACATGCATAGCCATTAAGGCAGCATGAGAACTATCAACCATAGACCAATAGAGCCCTTCAATAGAACCAAGCTCAGCAGCTTTACTTCTAAGTAGGTGCTGTGGAGAACGATTTAGCGCATTATAGATAGCCTCTGGAGTAGATTTAATCTGTCCAGTAATAAGTAAGTGCTTAAGAGGCTCAAAGAATCCAGCAAAATCAACCATAGCTTCACCATATCGAAGAACATTAATTAAGACAGGATCTCCAACTATTAAATCACTCCACCAGGTGCTAAGCTTAATTGTATTAATGTGAATGTCTTTGTCATATGGATTTGCTTCTAAAATTAAATCAAGTTCTTTTCTGTACCATGCAATAGTTGGCTGATCCCATTTTATAGCAATGTCATCCACAACAATTATTATATCGATATCAGAGCCAGAAACAGCAGTATGTTTCACGGTAGAGCCAAATAAAATAATAGACTTAACAACATTACTAAATTTTTTATACGCTTTTGTAGAAAAATCAAGAGCAATATCATGATCAGTTCGAAGATTCAATGTGGGAGCTTTTCTTTTATCTAATTTTTTTTTGTGTTTCACAACTTTTTTCCTAACAGGTTTTTTATGAGTAGTTTTTTTCCTAACACTCTTCTTTTTAGAAACTTTCTTTTTTGTCACCATCTTCTCATCTTTTTAATGTCTTTTTGCTTTTTAAATATTACTTAATTTGAGGGGTAAAAATAAAAAGGACGAATATCAATTAATATTTAATGGGTGCATAATATAGATATATTTATAAAATTTAACCCCATCTTTCAATAATGAAAAAAGAAATAAAACAGAATAAAAAAAGAAATGAAATTTTGGATTTTATAAAGAAAAACCCCAAAACCACTTACAAAGAAATACGTAAAGAGTTAAAAATTCATCCAGAAAGAATATTCAAAAATGGACTAAAACAGGCGTTTGAAGAAGCAGAAGTTAAATTTCCAAGAACTTTTGAAATAAAAACAATTGAACAGAAAAAGAAAATAATTATAGATTATATTAAAAAAAATCCCCTAGCAGGAGGACAAGCAATAAAGAAAGATACTAAAATAAATTTTCATGAATTTTTTTCTACATCTAAAGAAGCATTTGAAGCAGCTAAAATAAAATATCCTCATGAAAAAAATTATATAGATAAAAAAGAAAAAAAGAAAATAATAATCAAAGAAATAATAAAAAATCCATTAATAAGCACAAAAGAGATTCTTCAAAAAACAAAAATTGCTCTACATTCAGCATTTAAAAATATGGAAGAAGCCTACGAAGAGGCAGGAGTAGAATATATAAAGAAACACGAAAAAAGAAACATAAAAAAACAAAATCAAATAATAACTTACATAAAAAAGAACAAACTAGCAACACAAAGGGAAATAAACAAAAGTTGTAAAACACACGTTCAGGGAATTTTTAATAGGGGTATTTTTGAAGCTTATGAAAAGGCAGGGATCGATTTCCCTTTTAAAAGATTAAAATTATATGGAGTTGGATTAAAAGAAATTAGGAAAAGGGCGAAAAATTTTGAAGATGAAATATCACTAAATCTTTCAGGTTATGGAAATATCACCAGATTTTTAAAAACAAAAAGAGGAGTAGCAGATATTATTTTAGAAAGAAAAGGAGAAAGAGTAGTAGTTGAAGTGAAAGATTATCAAAATAAAGAAATATCTTATTCTCAAATTAAACAATTAATTAAATATTTAGAGGATTGCAATTGCAAGCTAGGTTTTTTAGTTTGCCACACAAAGCCAAAAAGGGATAGGTTTTTAATTGGAGAAACTAAGATAGTTGTATTAGAGAAAACGGAATTAAACAAAGTTCCAAAAATAATTGATGGGTCTGTAGGCTAATGTTAGACCGAGCGGTTCCAGACCGCTAAATGGGGGTTAGATTCCCTCCAGGCCCATATAGTCAGAATAAGTTATCTAATATAGAAAATCTATCGAAAGAAACATTTTTTAAACAAGTCTTTACTTTAAATTAAAAAGATGGCAACGAGTATAGAACAAATTATAGGAGCAATTAACCCAAATCTATATTGCTCTCTTCCAGATAGAGCTCCAGAGGCAAAAAAGCAGATAGCAAAAATAAAAGAAATTGCAAAAGAAAAGGGGTATTTAGCAGCAGCTAAAGAGGTTGAACCAAAAGCAGACGCAGATTATGCATTATCATACGAAACTTATGCCGAATCTTTAGAGCCAATATACTTCTGGATATTAGATTTTATAACCGAAATGGATATGAAAGTAGAAAAATATGTGGATAACTTCATAACGGCTCCAGGTAGTAATCAGTTTGTTGATTTTGCCCAGAAAAAAGGATTAACCCAAGATAGAGTAACAAAAATAATGGGAGATATAAACATGGTTTTACGGAGCGTTCTAAATCTAATTTATGATCTAAAAGAATTTAAAATACGTCTTCAGTCATACGAGGATTATAAGTCCAAAGACAAAAATGTAAGTGAGTCAGCACTTCTTTCATTAAAACAACTCTGGATGGATAAAGTAGATATGAATAAAGGAAACTCATCACTTAAGGCAATGGCTTTAAGTCAAGCCGGATTTCAAACACTTCTTGATGCATTTTTAGCAGCAAAAACAATTGAGGATGCAAAAAAATTAGACCTGAATGAGAGAGTAAAAAGAATACTTCTACCACGAATTCAAGAATTTGAACTATGGATAAAAGAATCAGAAAACGAATTAAGGAAAAGGTATGCACTAGAAAAAAACTACCTAAAAAGCCAGGTAAATAGCCTGAAACTTTACACCCACTGGGCAAAACCCTATCTAAAAGTTTTAGACAGACTAGAGGGAGAAGATAATTTATCAGACCCAAATTTGGTAACAGGATTCAATAGAACCATGCTCAATCTAACACTTATGGCAACAAGACCAATGGGCCCAAGCGAAAATTTCCCAGAAGATTTAAAAAAAGCGGTCGAAAGAAAAAAGCTAAAAATGCGAAAATATTTTGAATGCATTCTGTTAGATTTTAATTTTAGAACAGTCCCGGGACAAGGAGTATACATGGGAAAGGTAAATGTATCATTTAGAGCATATGTTCTAAATAAAGAAGAATTAGCCCTTCTAAAACAAGAGTTTGAAAACACAGGGGTAAGAGAGATGTTGGATTTAATCGAAGGAGCAACAGGAGAAAGTTTAGAGGAATTACAAAAAGAAATAAATTCATTTTTAGACGAAAAGGAAGAAGATGATAAAAAAGAAAAAGAAAAAAGAAAAATAGAATTAGACGCATCTTCAAATCCATTTGTAGCAATACTTGGAATGGGAAATAAAAAAGAAGAAAAGAAAAAAGAAAAAAAAGAAAAGGACACTAAAATAAAATCAGTAGAAAAAGATAGCTGGGTAGAAAAAACATTTTTAAGAGATCCAGGAAGAGAAAGCGTAATAGACACACATTTCTTAATTTTCGATATTTACAAAAAAGCTCACGGAATGGGAAGCTATCCGAGAGAGGCATATAGGTAAAAATATCGTAACTAGAATAATCTATATAAACAAGCTATTCTCCGATAATTTATGAAATATGAATATGCACCAGATTTACAGAAAATTGCAGAAGACGTTTGTGTAATTTTATTCCCACACGTAAAATTAGATAGAATAAAATGCTTTAGGAGCTATGGAACAAGTTCTCGTGGAACAATTGCAAGATGTCATGCTCTAGGAAAACTTATGCAAAAAGCCCTAGGGGTAGAGGCATTTTATCCACTAGAATTCTTATCAGAACGTTTTGATAAACTTTCAGAAGAAGAACAATTAAAGGTCATAATACATGAGCTTATGCATATACCAAAAACATTTGGAGGGGGGTTTAGACAACACGATTGGGTAAAAGAGGAGAACGTGGAGGCGTTCTACAAAGAATATAAGATTAAAAAAAGAGAAAGAATAGGTGAGGATACATTTGATTTAGATATTTATCGACGGAGAAATGAAGAAAACCTAAATAGAGTAAGTATTTTTAGAAAAAAATGGTTTTCTTGAGTGTCGTCGACTTTGAAGAAAGATTTAAAAAGATTATCGTCGTTAATAAATCAATAAGGAGGTTGATATTAAATGGGAAAAGTAATCGTTAAAAAGGCTATAAAAAGAAAACCAGGATTTCTTTACTACGTTGACGGAAACGGAAACGTTTGTGAGGCAAAATTAGCTCGAGGTGGACGAAAGAAAGCTGCAAAGAAAAAAGTAGCTAAGAAAAAGCCAGCTAAGAAACCAGCTAAGAAGAAAAAAGTGGCTAAGAAGAAACCAGCTAAGAAGAAAAAAGTAGCTAAGAAAAAGCCAGCAAAGAAACCAGCTAAGAAAAAGCCAGCTAAAAAGAAAAAGAAGAAATAGGGCTTCTTTCCCCCAATACATCAGTATGGGAGGACACCATAGGGTGTCAAATTTATTATTATTTTTTTAAAATTATTTTCCCCTAGCGTATAAACGCAGGAGGATGTTCGAAGACCCCTTTGAGCCTCAGCGAAAGGAGGATGCCTTCGCAAAGGTTCTCGTGCCCAGGTGGGTATCCGAGACCCCTAGCACATCAATACAAGAAGGTAGAAGAAATGTTATTATAGAAGAGCGAAATTACAGCTCAAACTCTTCAATAAAATAAACAATAGCCTGATATTTTTCTAAAAATTTATTTCCCTTATTTGTTAACACTATTAGTTTTTCATTCTTATTCCCTCTTGTTTTTTTTACAAATTTTTTATCAATCATTTCAGAAAAATAATTCTTAAATCTAGAAGAAGATATATTTGATTGTCTTAAAAGTGGAGTCGGCCTAATTTGCTTATGGTCTTGTATTATCTGTAAAATATCACGCATAATTTCAAGCTTATTTCTTTTTCCCATTAGTTTACACCGGTCCTTTTTATTACTCTATATAGAATTATTAGGAAAATACCAGATGATACAAGGTATATTAATAGCTGAAAAGACTGAAATATACTAGGAATAAGAATATCTAAAATATTGAAGATCCAAAATACCAAGAGTAATAAATATATCACATAGAGGTTTAGAGATTTTTTCTTTTTCGATTGGTGGTAGGAGAGGTATGTTACATATATAATAAAAATAAGCAATAAAATATGCAATAATAAAACTGTAGATAAATTATTAGATATAAATGTTATGATAAATGCAATTATTATGGCTACAATATGAAATAAGAGCATCCAATCGCGTTTTAATTTTTTATAAAGAACGCTATAAAGAAGATAAAATATAGCCATAACACTAAAGTACATAAATAAAAACACCGGAAGTTTCCCAAAAAGTATTGGGGCTACCATGGCTATTTCTTGCTTGCCAAAATACAGAATTATAATTTTTATAAAAGACCTAAAGAAGTAGGCTATAGCAAAAAAAAGAAAAGTTAATCGAAAATATTTCAATCCTCGATGGTTGCTTAATTCATAAAGCTCTTTTGTCCCAAAATAAATCATAAGACTACACAAAACAATAACAAATGAGTAAAGAATTTCTATGCTCATCGTTCCAACTAGAACCTCTTGCATCATTCTGCCTCCCATCCTTCCAGTACCTTGAAATGCCATTTTTTTATTATATTCATGGTATATTTAAGTCTTTATAAGAGGAGTGGACTTTTGGTCCACCTTCTTTAAATAGTAAAATAAGTTAAAAAAATAATGATAGAGCTAAAAGGAGGTAAAAACATGAATAAAATATTTTTAGGAGTATTTATCTTTGCAGTAGTCGCAATGCTAGGCATCACAGCAGTTTCGGCAAGCGGAGGATTGGGGTTCAATAATATGAACGAAGAAGAAAAAGCCGAATTCCAAGAACAAAGAGAAGAAATGCGAAATGCGGTTGAGTCAGATGATTTCGAAGCATGGAAAGCTTTAATGAATGAAAGAATAGGTCAAATGAAAGAGCGTTTAACAGAAGAAGAATTTGAATCAATACAACAAAGGCATCAAGAGCGTGCTGAAAATGGAGAAGGTTTTAGAAAAGGATTCCGTCAAGGCAAAATGCACAGAGGGCAAGGAGATTGCCCATATGCTAACGCAGAATAAATAAATTTTTATTTTTTTTATTCCAATTGTGGACCAAAGGTCCACATTTAAATACACACACATCTTTTCTCCATTATGACAGATTTAGAGTTAGGAATTGATGACGCAGGACGTGGTCCAGTAATGGGACCAATGATACTGGGAGGATGTTTAATAAAAAAGTCCGATCAAAAAGAACTAAAAGAACTCGGAGTGCGAGACTCAAAAACACTAACGCCAAAAAGACGAGCATTTTTAGCCGAGAAAATAAAGGAAATTGCAATAAGTTACAAGTTAATAAAAATTTTCCCAGATGAAATAGATTCAAAGAAGGATGCTGGAGTTAAATTAAATGAAGTAGAAGCAATCGCTGCAGCAGAGATAATAGACGCTCTAAATAGCTCAAAAGAGAAATTGGATGTAGTTTTAGATTGCCCATCAACTAATACTGTAGCATGGAAAGATTTTCTTATTTCAAAACTAAAAAAGACAGATAATCTAGAAATTGAATCAAAGCACAAAGCAGATCAGACAAATGTTTCAGTTTCAGCAGCATCAATTTTAGCAAAAGAAGAAAGGGAAAAAGAAGTATCAAAAATAAAAGAGAAATATGGAAACGAGATAGGTTCAGGTTATCCCGCAGATCCAAATACAATAGAATTTCTAAAAAACAACGCAATTAAGTTAAAAGACGAGGGGCTTTTTAGAAAATCTTGGTCAACGTATCAAAAGTATGGCGGCAAGCCAAATCAAAAAACCTTGTTTTAAGCCACACACACTAATCCTTAAAAACTTAATTTTCTTTAAGTAAATATGACTCATGTAACAAAATTGGTGATGCAAGGATTCAAAAGCTTTGTGAAAAAAACAGAAATTCCAATAAGTCCAGGAATTAATGTGGTTTTAGGTCCAAATGGATCAGGAAAATCAAACGTATCAGACGCACTCTGCTTTGTCTTAGGGCGCCTCTCAATAAAGTCTATGCGTGCAGCAAAAGCTAAAAATCTAATTTTTATGGGCTCTAAGTCTGTGAGTCCAGCAAAAGAGGCGACAGTGGAAATAGGATTTGATAATTCAGACAATACTTTTGCAATAGATACAAAAGAAGTAACAATAAAAAGAATTGTGAGAAGAAATGGCCAGTCAATTTATAAAATAAATAACGAAACAAGAACAAGACAGGATGTTTTAACACTTCTAGCCCAAGCGGGGATAGATCCAAACGGATTTAATATAATTTTACAGGGTGAAATTCAGAATTTTGTAAAAATGTCTCCAGATGACAGAAGAAAAATAATTGAAGAAGTGGCTGGAATTTCAATTTATGAAATGAGAAAACAAAAGTCATTAAAAGAATTAGAGAAAACTGAAAATAGATTAAAAGAAGTGGCAACGATACTAAAAGAAAGAACAACGTATCTTAATAATTTAGAAAAAGAAAGACAGGAGGCATTAAGATTTAAAAGAATAGAGCAAGACGTAAAAAAATTCAAAAAAAGCATAATTTATTATGATTTATCAAAAAAAGAAAAAGCAAAAAGCAAAATAATTGAAGACATTGAAAAAAAGAATAAGGAAACAGAAAAAGAAAAAAAGGGAATAGTGGGGCTAGAAATAACAATAAAAAACTTTGAGGACAAAATATCGATAATTAATTCTGAAATACAAAAAAGAGCGGGACTAGAACAAGAAAAGGTAAATCAGGAAATAGCAAATCTTAGGGCAGAATTAGCGGGGATGAGCGTTCGTCATGAAAATTTTGAAAAAAAACTCATCCACATAAAAAAACAAGAGGAAAACCTAAAAGAAAATATATCTAAAAACGAAGTGTCAATAAGAGAATTAAGAGTAGAATCTCCAAGTATAGTAAAAAAACAAAAAGAAGTGGAAGAGAAGAAAGGGGAACTAGAAGAACTAGAAAAAGAAAGAAAGAAATTTTACACAACAAAATCGGAACTAAGATCAATAAAAGACAGATTGACAGATAAAGAGCATTTTTTTCAAAATTATGCAAATGAGTCAGATTTTTTAATAAAACAAATAGACCAAATAGCATTGGAACTATTTGATAAAAAAACAAATACAGAAAAAATTGAAGAGCTAAGACACACTCTGGCCCAAAAAAAAGAGTCTCTTGATAATATAAACAGAAGAGAGATAAAATTAGAAAAACTAGCCCATACAAAAGAGCACGAAATACTAGAACAAAACAAACTAATAGAAAAAATAGGAAAGATGGACATGTGCCCTCTTTGTAAAAATAAAATCACAGAAAACCACATACACTCAATTAATTCTGAGGTGAAACCAAAAATAAAATCACTAGAAGAAGAGATAGAAAAGGGTGACCACGAATTAGCAGAAATCGAAGGAAAGAGAGGGGTATTAAAGAAGGACATAGAAGAGATAGAAGCAGAAATATCAAAAAGAACATCAGATTTAACAAAAATAATATCAATTAATGAGAAAAAAGATCAGATAAAAGTGCTTCAAGAAAAAATATCAAAAATAAAAGAGGAAATAGAAAATCTGGCAAAAAAAAGAAGTTCACTTGAAGACCATTTTGATGAAAATTCAGACGTAGAGCATCGTTACGAAATATTAAGAGTAGAGGCTCAAGAAATTTCTATGAGAAGTGAGGAAAATGTAAATTCAGAGATATCCTTCAAGCAAAGAGAATTAGAGCGATCAAAAATTTCTATAAATCAATTATCAAGAGAAGAAAGTGATCTTTCTGATGAAATGGGAGAGATAAAAAGGATGATAAAAGAAAAAGATATAATATTAGAAAAAAGAAAAAAAGAAGAAGAAATCCTAATACAAAAATCAAAAGACCTAATAGAAAAAAGAGAAAAGGTGCAAAAAAATATTAGAGAAACCGAAGGCACCCTATCACTAAAAAGAAACAAGTTTCACACAATAGAAACAGAAATAAATAATTTCAAAATTGATAAAGCTAGGGTAGATGCTGAAATTGAAAGTTTAGAAATGGAGATATTAGAATTTCCAAACATAGAAGCAGTTAAGTTAAACAAAGAAGTGCTTCAGGAAAGATTGGCAAAGGCAACAGAGATACTTTCAAGAATAGGGGGTTCGGTAAATTTACGTTCTTTAGAAGTATATGATGGAGTAAAAAAAGAATACGAGGCCATGAACGACAAGGTAGAAATAGTAAAAAAAGAGCAAGGAGGAATTCTAAAAATTATTCACGAAATAGATGTAAGAAAAAAGAAGGCATTTTTGGCAACACTATCCAATGTAAACGAAATTTTTACACGTAATTTTGCACAAATTTCAACCAAGGGACACGTAACACTAGAGTTAGAAAACAGAAAAGACCCATTTGACGGAGGGGTAACCATTCTAGTAAAAACTGGACATGGGAAATTCTTTGATGTAACCTCACTTTCGGGCGGAGAACAAACAATGGTAGCACTTTCATTAATATTCGCAATTCAAGAGTTTAAGCCATATTGCTTCTATATTCTTGACGAAATAGACGCAGCATTGGATAAAAGAAATTCAGAACGTTTAGCGGGATTACTAAGAAAGTATATGAGAAAGGGGCAATATATAGTAATAACCCATAACGATGAAATAATCACAAACGCAACAAATCTTTACGGAGTCTCAATGCACGAAGGTGTTAGTAAGGTAATAAGTTTAGAGATATAATTTTTAGCCCAATTCAAACGCCCCGGGCAGGAACCTCATCAGAGGTCCTTGTGTCCGCAAACGGACGCGAATCCCTGGGCTTGTGACCTTTAGGTCATTCGATTCTATACGCCCCGGGCAGGAATCGAACCTGCCCACCCCGAAGGGTCCGGCTTAGCAATATTATATATTTTTATTATATAATATCACTTTTTATAACAATAACCTCTTTTTACTAACAAGTATTGATACACTCCCTTAACTGACGCAGACAAGTAGTTTTTATGTTTATCACCTGAAGTCCACATTTTGTCATATCTTCGGAAAGTTCTCCCATGCAATCATAATTATCATAAGTACATTCAATAGCACATTGTTTTGTATGATGTTCTGGAGGAGTTGTAGATGCATAAAATTGCAATATTAATACAAGAAAAACTAAAATTCCAATAATCCAATATAATGTTTTTTTATTCATTTTCTTCGTCTCTTATGTCTAGAGCCATGTCGCTTTTTAGAATGGCTTCTATGTCTGGAGCCACTCTTGTGTTTTGAATGATGTTTTTTCTTAGAGCTACTTTTACGACTACTTCTTCTTTTCTTCAAAAATCCTAATCTATATAATAAAATTAATAAGCAAGCAGAACCAATAACTAACGCCCAAATAGCAGGCTCATTAAATCCAGCAAACCTCACAGTTACAACAGTAAATCCTAAACAAACCAATGCAATTAATCCTAAAATAAAATTAATACCTCTACTTCTTAAAACATCTTCTCGATTAGCAATTTCACTAAAGTCCGCTCTACCATGATGTTGAACGTGTAGCCTTTGCCTATCAAAGTTTCCTAATGGTGCCATGTTATGATATTATAGAGATTAAATATTTATAAAACTAACTAAACGCCCCGGGCAGGAATCGAACCTGCCCACCCCGAAGGGTCCGGCTCTTTGCGTAAGCAAATCGAATTGCTCCTTAGCAAGCCGGTGTAATAACCACTATACGACCGAGGCTTATAATTTAATAGACTATTTTAAGAATTTAAAGCTTTGTGTTCCTAGTTATAACACTCATCTAAACAAGAATCAAGCTTATTTACACAACGTCTTTTATCATCATATTCTATACATCCATCTGGATTCTCACTAAAAGACATGTAAGAAGAAAGACAACTATTCACATCGCTTCTGCACGATTCAACACAGATTTTCTTATTATCAGTAAATCCATTAAAAAGGAATATTATTATTATCACTAAAAGTGCAACTTCCCACCAAGGCATTTCTTTTTTATCTTCTTTATTTTTCATCTCCAAGCCCCCCAAATCCAATAGAAAGAAATACAGCCAATAACAATAGCCCCATAGTAATAAATGCTATCTCTATAATATCCTGCAACAGCCAAAATCAAAGCTATAAGCGTATATCCGATTGCCCAGTTTCTATGATAGTTTTTCGGTTTAGTTTTCATTTTACAATCCATATAATCCACAGAATAAAAATAATCAAAGCAATCACCCAAAACAATTTTCCTAAAACTTTCCAATCCATTTTTATTTTTTCTTCTTTACTCTTTTCTTTCTTTTTTCGCTATGCTCAAACATAAAATATATTTGAAAGCCGAAAACTAATGCTACAATAATGCCGAGAAGGATTCCAAGAATATTAAAATCAGCCACAGAACCAACAGCCAAAAAAACTCCAAGAGCCATAATGACAAGAGTTAAAGGTAGCCAAAATATTAACATTAAGAATAACATGCCATCATAAATAGCATTCTTAGTATTGTTGATTCTTTTTACTTTATACCCCCAAACTTTATCATGAAATGGTCTAACAAAATGATACATAAAAATTCCAAGAATGTATGCAACAACAAAAGCTACAAAGACAAAAAGGGCAATTACTAAAATATCTGAAACGGAACTTAACACCATAAATTAATTTGTCAACACTTCCTTAAATATGTTACGCTTGGCGGGAATGTGGGGCTTTTTGTCCATATAATATCTTAGTAACCAGATACTCTCAAATCTTCCTAAAACATCCCAAAATACCTCAAAATACCTCTTCAGCGACGGGAAAAGAATTATATAATTTACAAATATATATTTTTAAACTCTTTTTTATTTATTTTTTTATAAAACAGCTACGCTGTATAACAAAATTATAACAAAAGAAAAATGTCACAAGAACATCTAATTCCATTAAAACCAGGGGGAGATGAATACTCCGATAAAATAAGAAGCATGACTAAAGGTAGCTCAAGCCCAAAGAGAAAAATTGCCCAAACAATTTCAGCAATTCCAAAAATGTCAAGTCGAAGATTGGATGAAAGATTAAGAGAACTCGTGACAAGCCCAGAAATTTCGGGATTGCAAATTCAAAGATTAATTGAAGAAGTTTTGAAAAAAGATGATTTATCAAACAGAGACAAAATTAGTTTGATTCGCGTCTTGATTGAGAAGCATAAAACTTTGTTCGGAACGCAGACAAAAATGGAAATAAAAGACAACTCAACTATTTCAGATAAAATAATGCAAAGACTTCAAAGCTACAAACAACAAGAGGCGATAAAAAATGGAAAATAAAATGTATATTATAAAATGCAGAAATCCCCATTGTCTATTCCAATTTTCAGCACAAAATCCACATCAAAACAAAAACATGAACGCTTGTCAAGTATGTGGAGACATGAATTTGGAAATTAAAAAGAAACAAGGGGGGACAAAATGAACACAAAAGAGACAGAAAAAAAAATAAAAATTTTGGAAGCAAAAATCAAAGTAGCTGAAAAGAAAGAAAACGCAGGCTTGATATTAGAAGGAGCTGAAAACGGATTTGCTATTTTCAGAGATTATCGGGCCGTAAGGAATCCAAAATTGAAAAAATTAGTTCGAGCATAAAAATTTAAAAAGATTAAAAATTTTAAATTATAATAAAAAAGAATGGGACTTATTGACCCCATCGTGTTTTGCTGAGAATCTCAGTTTTTGAAAATAATTCTAAAATTAACGAACTCCAGTGTAGGAGCAAGCAATTGGACTGCAAACTCAATTTATTGAGTCAAACACATAAGAAGAAGGAGGAAAAAGAAGAAAATGGACATAAAAACATTAAAGAAATATTCAGGAAGGAAAGTATTACTAATTTTGAAGAATAACTTCAATTATACAACTGTTCTACCTGCAAAGTTTTCGGAGGATTTCAGGATTTTAGACAAGTTTGGGAAGAGCATTGTCATTAATGCTGATTTTGTTTCAGCCATTCGAGAAATTGAAGATGGAAAAAAATGCTTCAAAAAAAGCTAAGAAATTTATTACTAATTCAGATATATTTAGGATAATTACTGAAGATGAATTTGATAAAACTATTAGTGGAGAATTAAAAACGAGACAAGCAATATTTTTGATGAATTGTAGTACTTGGGTTAATGGGGCTGTATTGCATACTTTTGTTGGTGGAGAAAGTTCAGCTGGGAAGGACCATAATGTGAAAAATATTCTTAAAATATTTCCAGAAGACAGAATCATCACAAGAAGCAAAATAACTCCGCAAGCATTCACTTATTGGCATGAAGAAGATAAAGATTGGACTTGGGAAAATAAAATTGTTTATGTTTCAGATGTTGAAAATAATTTATTAAATGCGCCTGTATTCAAGGCTATGGCAAGCGAAGGAACAAGTGCATCAACAGTTAGAAATGGGAAAACAGTAGATATTGAAATTCAAGGGATACCCAATCTTGTTGTAACAACAGCAGAAGCAAATCCGATAAATGAAATTTTAAATAGATTCAATTTAGTAAGCCTTGATGAAAGTAAAGAACAAACAAGAGCTATTTTAGATTTTATTGCAAAACGGGCGACAACTAATGAAAAAATATTTTATAGTGAAGATGTTGTTGAGGGATTAGCTTTGTTAAAAAATGTGAATGTTGTTGTGCCGTTCGCGGAAAAGATGGTTGAATATATTCCTGGAGATTTCACTAAGATGAGAAGGGTTGCTAAAAATTTTATAAATTTGATAAAATCTTCAACAGCATTGCATCAATTCCAGAGAGATGCGGATGCAAAAGGCAATTTGATTGCCACTAAGCAAGATTATGAAATTGCTAAGTCGGTTATTGGGAATATTCAGGAAGATACAATTTCTGGATTAACAGCTAAGCATAAAAGATATCTGATTGCTTTTGAGAAGCTTGAAGATAATTTGTATAATATGCATGAGATTTACGAAAAAACAAATGACATCCTTGCACTGCAAAATTGGTATCCTATAATGGAAGAATTAGCTTTAAAAGGCGTTGTGGATATGCAAGAAGAAAAAGATGAATTCACGGGAAAATTTGTTCGAAAATATAAAAAAATAAGTGCTAAAAATCAAGAATTTATTTTGCCAGAATTTGAAAAAATTAGCTTTTAATGTTATTAATAATATTAATGATAATAATTTAATTAATGATATTAATAAAACAATATTATAATTGAAAATTATGAAAATTAAGCATTAATAACATTAAAATGATTAATAGCTTTTGGAAACTTGCTTTATAAATCAAGCGTGAAAATTATTTAGCATTAGTCCTCAATTCATTTTTTGTGAGGACATCGGCTTTAAACATAGGAGAAATTCCCAGTTTAAAGAATTTTGGTGGCTCTAAGATTTTGCGTTTATTAATTCTGTGGCTGTAGAAATTTCTGTAGAAGCTTCGGCAATTTTATCTGATGCTTCATAAATCATTGAAACATCATCTTCACTCACACCCTTAATTACTAAATCACTTGCCTCAATAAATAAATTTATTGCATTTAAATTATGTTGATGTATGCTTTCAAATCCTTTATCCGGTACCAATAAATTCATTTTATTTTCTATTTCTTGAAATTGAACCTTATATATTTCATAAAGCTCAATTGATTGGGAAGGGGAAATTGTTCCTTCTCCAACTTTTCTTGAAGTGGATGTGTATTTATTAACTACCTCACTGACATCATCCATTAAAATAATCATCTCTTCTGCATAATTCTCATTAGATTTTGAAATGTCATTTGATTCTAAATTAATTTGATTATTGTTAGTCTCTGTGTCTGGAAGAAATGACCCTATAATTCCTAACCCAATGAAAAAATATAAAATCCACATCCACCATCGGAAATACCATTCCTTCTTCTTCTTTTCTGCCATATTAATAAAATAAAAACATAATATTTAAATCTATTTGTTACGCCCACGTCACGCCTGTTTTTTAATTGTTACGCCATTGTTCCATCATGAAAAAAGAGCTGCGATTAGAGATATTCTTAAGAAAAAGCGCATTAAGAAAAGAAGTTTGGAAACAATTAGATAAGAATAAAACAGCCTCTGAAATTGCAAAAGATTTGGATAAACATAGAAGTGCAATAAGTCGTGTTCTCTTAGATATGGAAAGAAAAGGATTTGTTAAATGTTTGAATCAAGAAGATAAAAGTTTTAGATGTTATGTTAAAGCATAGGCAAAATTCCCAATCTAACGGAGTGTAACAAGCTTTTATCGTAGCTGTTAAGAGAATTAGGAAAAAATAAAAAAATAAAAAAAATGTAGAGGAAGACGAATCTCCTTAATTATGTCTGCCTATCAAACAGATTATCTCAAATGCTACAATTGCACCCAAGGCCCAAGCTGTAATAATCCAATTATAGATTGTTACAGCAATGACTCCACCAAGGATGACTAGTACGCATAGACGTAAGACAAGATGGAAAAACCCGCTTAAGAAAGAATTTTCTATATCTCTTATGTCTTCGTCAAGTTCTGAGTATATCATCTTCAAAAAATCTAATACTAATATCATTTCTTTTTTGTACTCCGATTTAATTTGGTGCCAAATTCCTATACATTTATAAGCATCAATACCTTATTCCATTTGTTAAAAGATGGTGTATGTTACTTATTTCTTATAGTTTTGACTATGTGAGTAACCCACATATGTTACTCCTCTAATTAAGTTATTTAAAAAGATATATGTGATTTAAAAAAGGTAAAAAATATGAGATTTCTTTTGGAAAAAGTGGACTTGTTTAAATCATAAAATCTATAAGTGAATGCTTCGTATGCGATGTATGCACAAGTTAAAGAAAGCATCTGAAATAAAAGATGAAGAAGAATTAATGGAGATTTCTGGTTGGCTTCGAGGAAAAAAATTAAAAGCTATCACCGAAGAAATTGCCCAAAGCGATGGAGAATCTCGAGTTAAAACAAAAGGAAATGTGGGATATGTTATCGAAGAAGGGTTTTTTGGAATAAAAAAAAATAGTGTTGCCGATTCAGATATAGAACACCTAGGAATTGAAATAAAGACTTGTCCCCTAAAACATGATAAATCTGGGAGAAATCTTCAAGTCAAAGAACCATTATCGTTGGGAATAATTAATTACAATGAAGAATCCAAACATACATCAATAACTGACTCAAAACTATATAAAAAAAATAAGAAGATTTTGATAATATGCTATATTCAAGATATTGGCGTTGAAAGGTCAGAATACCCCATCAAATATGTATTCATATGGAACATGAATAATGAAGTGTTAAAAGAATTAGAACCAGACTATCAAAAAATAGTTTCCAACATTCTACAAGGAAGAGCTCATGAAATTCATCAAACTCAACACGACAATCTTACTATTTGCCCAAAACATTCTGGAAAATATAAAGATGAGAAATGCTCAAAATCAAAAACAACTCAACCATTTAGCAAAGTTAAACCAGAAGTCAGAGCATTTCGATTAAAAAGTTCATATATGGCCAAGGTTATCACTCGTCATTTAGGAAAGAAGCTTCAAAAAAAGGGTAGGTCTCTTTTCTGGAGTGAGGACTAAGAATTTTCTATCTCTTTTAATAGAGATTCTCCAATTTTCTCAATAACTCCGACAACCAAAGCATTCCCCATTATGAAAGCTCTTTTGTTATCTGAGTGTCCCATGGTGTGATTATCTGGAAACATATTCAGTCTTTCTAATTCAAGGGGAATAAGTCTTCTCAGCCTTCCGCTAGGTGTTTTTATTACATGCTTAAATCTTGATGGAGAACTCCCACCTTCTCCTGTAATTATTGTTCTTGATGGCGCATCCAATCTGTCTGGAAAAATCATTCCACCTTCTGCATAAATATAAGTGAAACCCTCTTTTGTCGTTCTCTCTTTTTTTTTAGCACCTTTTTCATAATTCCATTTTTCTAAAGAATCCTTGTCTATAAAAAACTCTTCTGGAACACGATGCTCCTTTACCACGATATTTCTTATTACCTTATGCTTTCCGGAATATTCCGGACAAACTTTGACTGTTGAAACTTTGCCATCAATCATTATTCCGCAATTTTCAAATGGGCTAACTTTTAAGCCCTTCCCAAAATTTTCAGAAATACTAACTAAATCTTTTTCTAGGAAAAATTCATGAATCTTTGTTTTATTCTCCTTTATGCTAAATGCTTTGGCAAGAACCCCGTCCGAAGTAATCCATAATTCGGGATTACTGGATTCTTTTATGGCTTTATAGATTGGTGTTTTCTTTTGGTATGCCAAAATAAAAACTCGCCTTCTTCTTTGAGGCATTCCGTAATCCGCTGCGTTAATAACTCTCCACTCTACCATATACCCAAGAGCATTTAGTGACGACAAGATAATTGCAAAATCTCTACCCCTCTGTTTTGCTGGAGATTTTAATAATCTATCAACGTTTTCCAATAATAAAAACTCTGGCTTGTTTTTTTTGTTTTTTAGTATTCTGTGAATCTCCCACCAAAGAACCCCCTTTTTCCCTTCAATTCCGGTAGAATTTTTTAGAGTAGTAGCCACAGAATAATCTTGACATGGGAAACCCCCTACTAATAAATTATGGTCTGGTATTTCACTATCTAATACTGCACCTATGTCTTTATTGGAATGCCCCTCTCTTCCAAATTTGTTAACGTATATTTCGGATGCAGATTGGATGTTTGTTCCCGGCTCCCATTGATTGCTCCATACAACCCTAAATTTTTCTGAAGCATTCTCTAGGCCAATTCTAAATCCACCAACGCCGGCAAACAGTTCAGCAATCTTAATTTCTTTCATTTCACCCTCCTCTTAATTAAATTTTCTTCCCTCTTTAAATCTTGTTGTGCTTCATTAGCCTGTTCTTGCATATGCCCTAATTCCTTGTCAGATATTTTTTCATAAATATGTTGTTCCAATAATTCTAATCTTTTCATATGCTTCTTCATTTTTTCAAATTCTTCATTTCTTAATTCGTTTTCATACTCTTGTTTACTAAGCTTTGCCTTTAATTCAGACATTTCAGTTTGTTCAAATTTCTTATCTGCTTCCTTCAATACAATACCTTTTCTAGAAATATAAATATCCGGACACGGACTACTAAAGTCCCAACCAAAATAATAACACATTTCATGATGGTTTAATTTATTTGCCATCCAAGTAGCAGAAGAATGTCTAAATTTATGTAGGTTTAAATGTTTATTCAGAACTAGACGTCCAACTTCAACCTTTTTCTTTTCACCCTTAATAGTCTTAAAAATATTAACACTACCAAATGAATTTATTCGTTTCGTGGTAGTTCCCGGTGATAACTTCCAAATATTTTCTTCCGGTTCTATGCCGTCCTTTTTTCTTTCAGATAAAAACTCATGAACTGCTTCTAAGGCATTCTTATAATACAATCTAATAGTTCGACCCTTTGTCTTTGAAAATTCTTCACGTAGAGTTAATTGCACAAAGCTCTCTTTCCCTTGAGGCATCTCAATATCACTAAATTTAATATTATAGAATTCTGACGCTCTAGCTCCACTCGAAAATAAAACAGAAATCAAATATCTTTCAGCGTTACTCTTACAATTTTTATAAAGAGTATCAATTTCATCTTCAGTTAGATACTCATAATTTTTTTTCTTTTGCTTATGTTTAACTTTTAAAGAGCTACCAATCAAACTAGCTTTCTTCGGAATTCTCCATTCAAAATATTGAAGCAACTTTGCTCTAATTTTTGCTTTAACACTCATAGAAAACGGAGTATTGTGACCAGATAGAATATCGTCTTTCAGCAAAGCATTAGCAAATTTATCGACGTCTTTTTCTGTTATCTTACTAGAAGTTCTATTTATGAATTCAAAAGCAACCTTCAGATACATAACATAATGCTCCATAGTACTTTTGCTAGCAATTTTATTAGTGATTTTTCCAATCTCATAATCTTTAAAAAAATTCAGAATATATTTCTTCTCCAAATCCGGAATCTTCCAATTCTCAACGTTTGCAAGGTATTCGTCGTAATAGATTTTTTTTTCACTAGCTCTTTTCATAAATTAAATAATAATTCATAGTTTATATATATTGTTATTCTATAATTTAATTATATAATATTAGCAAGCCGGTGTAATAACCACTATACGACCGAGGCATAAAAATAAAGACATTTTTAAGATTTTAAAGTTTTGTATTGTAAGTATTATAACTATAAAAAACTTTAAATAGAATTATTCACTGAAGAGGTTAAAGAGAATGATAAGTCAAAAATTGGCCAGAATTGCAAAACGAAACTACGCACAAGGATTTAACGAACTATACGTTAAAAGATTATTACTAGGACGAGGATATCCACCAAAAGACGTTTATGATACATTAATGAGTTTGAGAAGACCAATGCGAGCACCATTGCCTATTCAAAAAAAGAAAAAAAATAATTTCCCAGTAAAAAAAACATTAATCGTTTTAGGAGTTTTGGTAGGAATTTCTATTCTAATAGCAATAGTAGTATTTTTAGTTTTTACATTAGGGGTAAATAGAGAAGCAAGTATTACTAATTCTCAAATTTTAAGTGGAGCAACTGTGGATATGAAAGAAAAAGAGATGATTAATTTTGAAATAGGTGAAGACGAGCACACTTTAACGATAGATAGTATAGACTCAAATTCAGTAGACATAATAATTCAAAGTAGAACTATAAGAGAAACCTTAACACTAAACGAGGTTAAAAAAATTGATTTTGAAAACGATGGAGTATATGACTTATCGGTTGAATTAAGAAGCATTTCTGGGGATGAGTTAGAGATTTTCCTAAAAAAAATAAATGAAGATGTGGAAGAAGATTGTACTCCAAACTGGGATTGTGAAGAATGGGGAAGTTGTATAGAAAACAATAAAACAAGAACCTGTGAAGATTCAAATAATTGTAGAGTAGATATAGAAAAGCCAGTGGAAGTACAGGAATGTGAAGATGTGGCAGAATCCGATATACTTGATTGTGGAACTTCCCACCCCGATGACGCACCAGAAATAGTAGAAGATTTAGGAGGAGGTGGAACCCTAACTTATAAAAATTATGAAAAAGATGATGCCCTAGTTTGTTTTGGAAATAATTTATTAGGAGAATGCAATAAAAGTAAAGTAGAGTTAATTGACGAATATGGAAAAAGCAGCACAATAGAAACAATTGAAATAGATAACGGAGAGTGTACGGTAAAGTTTAGCATAGGAGAAGTAAGCAATTTGGATACCGAAAATAAAGAATTTGAAAATACCTATATGGAATGCCCAATTCCTATGTCAGAGATATCAGAAAGGGGGTGTTTTCTTGGACTTTGTAAAGAAGAAGGGTTGCCAGGACAAACAACATTCGGGATATTGGTATCTATGATATTCGATTCCCAAATCAATCCTGAAACCAAATGTACTGGAACAAGATTTGCTAATGAATGCAGAATTCCTTCAGACTGCAAAGACTACACAGAGAATACAGCTGGTTTTTGCAATAACGCTTTAGCTTGCGAATATCATCCCTTTGAAGGCGAATGTAGAGAAACTCCCGATTGCCCTAGCGCATGTGAAAATTGCGTTAATGAAACATTTAGGCAGTGTAATTTAATTTTTGTTGAATCCACTCCAGGAAATTATATTGGAAAATCGTCTTGTGTGAGTTGCTTTAATCACGAAGATTGCAATAATGGCTTCGTTTGCAATAGAGAGCAAAAATGCGTTGAAGGAACGGGTTGCACGGATGACACAGATTGCGAAACTAATGAGTATTGTGGGCTTTTTTCGAAGACTTGCACAGAAAAATCAATTTTGGGAGAAGAGTGTGATCATACTGGAGATAGTTGTATCGATTCGATGTGTCTTGAAGATATTTGTGTTGAAGAGAATTTTTATGACCAATTCGTATCATGTACGATGGGTAGCAATGAGTGTACACAAGTTTGCACCAATTGTGAGGATGGCATTTACTCTTGCCCATTTATAGGAGGCGCCGGAGGTCCTAAGTGTGTTGAATGTGCCTTTGATTCGGATTGCAACGATGGGTATGAGTGTAGTCTATATCAATGTATTCCAGAAACAGCATAATCCAATTATATCCTCTTAAACCTCAACAAATTAGCATTGGTAATCACAGTTATTGAACTCGACGCCATCGCAAGCTCCGCAACAACAGGATTAAGCATGCCAGCAATAGCTAATGGAATTGCAATTCCATTATAAAAAAACGCCCAGAAAAGATTTTGTTTTATCTTTGAAAATGTAGCTTTTGATAAACTCATTGCCTTAACTACACCCATAATATTTCCTTTAGCCAAAACAATATCGCCAGCTTCTATAGCGATATCTGAACCCGAACCTATTGCAATTCCCACATTGGCTTGTTTTAGGGCAGGAGCATCATTTATACCATCCCCAACAAACGCAACCATTCCACGCCTTTGCAATTCTTCAACTTTCTTCTTTTTATTCTCAGGCAAAACTCTTGCAATAACAGTTTTTATTTCAACCTTTCTTGCAATTGCTTTTGCGGTTCGTTCATTGTCTCCAGTCAACATAACAGTTCTATATCCCCTCTTATTCAAAATTGAAATAGCTTTTCTCGAATCTTTTTTTAGCTGATCCGAAACCCCAATTATACCAACTATCCTTTTGTTTTCAACAACAATCATAGTAGTGTTCGCATTTTCTTCAAATTCCGCAATCTTTCCCTCAAGGCCTTTTAATGAAATTTTATTTTCACTCATCAAAGCCTCATTTCCAATTAGAATTTTTTTCTTATTTATAGTTCCAGAAAGACCTTTCCCTCTCGAGATTTTAAATCCTGTAACTTTAGAATATTTTGAAAGGTTAGCGTATTTCACAATGGCTTTAGATATCGGATGTTCTGAAAGTTTTTCAAGTGATCCAGCAATTTCAAACAGATGGTTTTTCGTCTGATTTTTTGAAACATAAACATTCTCAACAGACATTTTTCCTTCAGTAATTGTTCCAGTTTTATCAAACACAACAGTCTTTATTTCTTTCATTGTCTGAATGGCCTCACCCTTTCTAATTAAAATTCCTCTTTTCGCCCCCATTCCTGAGCCAACAGTTAGTGAAATTGGAACAGCCAGACCCAAAGAGCACGGACACGCAATAACCAAAACCGCAACCGCGACTCCAACCGAACGACTCAAATCATATCCAGTCAGATACATCCAAGATAAAAAAGTTATAAAAGTAATAACTAAAATTACCGGAACAAAAACCGCAGTAATTTTATCAGCCATCTCTTGAATTGGAACCTTTGTTCCTTGCGCCTCTTCAACCAATTTAATAATATTCGCTAAAAACGTGTCCTTTCCGACTTTTGTAACTTTAATATGTAAAACTCCATCCTGATTTATTGTAGCCCCAATCACAATCGAATTTTTCTTCTTCTCAACCGGAACAGACTCTCCAGTAACCATTGATTCATCAACACTAGATTCACCCTTTGTAACAACCCCATCTGTTGGAATTTTCTCACCAGGTTTCACAATTAATATATCACCAATTTTTACTTCAGAAATTGGAATTTCTATTTCCTTTTTATCCCTAATTACTGTTGCATATTTTGCCCCAAGTTCTAATAACTTCTTTATTTCTTTAGTCGCTCTACCTTTTGCCTTAGCTTCAATATATTTTCCGGTTATAAAAATAGTCATAATCATTCCAGAAACTCCAGAATAATCTTGTATCTCCATAAAAAAACTCATTATTCCAGTCAGGTAAGCAATTACAGTACCAAGAGTAATCAATGTATCCATCGTAAACCGAAGTTTAAAAATTCCTTTAATTCCAGATTTTATAGTGCCATATCCAAAGATAAAAATAATTGGAAAAGATAAAATAAGCATAATAGGAGTCATGAATTCCATAGGAACTAGGTTAACATCAAAAACCATCTCTGAATACATAACTATAGCTAAAAGTCCAGTTAAAATCCAAACACCTAAAAGTTTCTTCTTCCACATGCTTACTTCGTAGTCCTCGGGGGGCCTACCCTCTCTTTTCCTTATTTTTTGTTTTTGAATAGAAGCCGAATCCGAAAATTCGACCCTAATTGGTTTATAGCCAGCTTCTTTCACGGCATTCATTAATTCACCTTCAGACGCGTCTGTTTCTAAAAAAGCTTTTTTAGCTACGGCATTAACAGATATGTTCTTTGCTCCAAGCTTAACCAATTCCTTCTCTACATGAGATGCACAAGATGCGCAAGTCATTCCTTCAATTTCTATTTTTGCTTTTCTCATTTATTTTTCCTCCGTTTTGTTTTTTCTTTTTAGAAGAGGTATTGGATTGTATTTGTTTTATCAACCAAATAATAAGAAGCACAAGTGCCACAATTGCAAGTATGCTAATAGTTACTCCAAAAATTCCTCCAAAATATCCATATGTCCCCGACATCATTCCAGCTCCAAAGCAACCATAGGAGTCTCCAGCATCCGCAGAGACAAGCGGAAGTGCAACGAGTGTAGTTATTATCTTTTTTATGTTTTTCATTTTATTTTTCTCCAGTTGTTATTTTGTTATCAATAGGCTCTTTTCTTTAATTAGTTATTTAGAGTTCACACTCCGATAGTTCTGAAAGTCTGCTTAATTGTTGCGTTCCAGGATAGTTTTGACCATTTATTTTCCAAGTCGGATATCCAGTAACTCCAGCCAGTGTACAAATATTACGATCCTTGTCGCAATCAATATAGTCCACATAGTCAAACGAGTTTCCAAATAATCCTTTTTGGTCTTTACAGTGAGGGCACCATTCAGTACCATACATTTTTATCTCTTTTTCTGTAAGACACTGTGCAAAGCTATCAAATTCCCCTGCCACAACATTTCCAGTTAGTTTATTGGAAAAATAAATTCCAAATATAACCAACATGCCTATTGCCATAAATGCTTTAGTTTTTGTATTCATTTTTATTTTACCTCCATTAATATAGATTTTTTAATTTAATTATCCACCGCATCCTCCACCACATCCTCCGCCACAACTTCCAGCACTTCCACATGTGCTCCCCCCGCCACAGCTCCCCCCAGACGACGCAACAGACGAAACTGCTTCAGCAACTTGACTACTACTTGCAACACCATCTTCGGTTACTATAAACGTTCCAGGAATCATTCCCATCCAACAACTCCACGGAATTACTCCAGTCTCAGTAGGCGTAAATTCGATAGTTTGTTTCCCTTCTTTTAAATCAAAATTTAATCCAAGCTTTGGGGCCTGAATTGCATTATTACATCCAGTTAATTCCTTGACATTAATAACCCATTTTACCGGGATGTCTTTTTGCAGCGTAAATTTATCAGGACTCCAGCCATATCTATCGACCTCCATATTTATTATTTGATACCCACCTTCCATAACAATACCACCAGTAACACTAGCGCCACTTCCAACTCCAGCAATTAAACTATTAACGTCAAAGCCAGAGCCAGTTAGAGCAAGTCCACGATTAAGCATTATTAGCCCAAGTATCAAAACAATTATTGCAGAAACTTTTAATATCTTCCTGGTCATTTTATGACTTATTACATTGGCAACTCCACCAAAACCAAGCATTACCGGCAAAGTCCCAAGTCCAAAAGCCATTAGTGAAATTCCACCTTTTATAGGATCACCAGTTCCAGCAGCATAGAGGTACATAGCCTGAAGCGGACCGCATGCAATAAATAAACCATTGAGCAGCCCGGTCATCATCGGACCAAAATACGGACCACTATATTTTTTTGAAGCAATCTTCGTTAAAAACTTAGGATTAAATTGAAATTTTCTAAAAACTTTAAATCCAAACATAGACAGAGCATAAAAAACCATAAATATTCCAGCAAAAATAGCAATACCTCCACGTAGACCCGGGCTAAAAAAGAAAATACTTCCAATTAAACCAAAGAGTACACCAATCACGGTGTAAGAGATGGTCTTAGATGTACCATAAACTAGGTGTTGTAAAAATGAATTATGTCCATGTTCAATATTCTTTGCAGTATAGGAAAGTAAGAACCCCCCACACATAGATACACAATGAAATCCAGTCAAAATACCAACTAAAAATAACAGCACTAAGCTGGCCTTCTCTCCCATCTCTGGAAGCGCAATATTCATACCACCAACTAATGTATAAATAAAATAAAGTAAAACGGCAGAACCAATTATTGTAATTATCCACGGAACATATCCCGCATATTGTTTTTGTTTTGTTGGGGCACTAGCAACAGTAGAAACTTCACTTGCCTCATATCCAGCATCTTCAACTTTTGCAATTATCTCTTTTTTAGTTATCTTAGATTCGTCATATTCAATCGTAGCAATCTCTTTCGAGAAATCAATAATAACGTCATCAATGACATCTCTAAGAGAATTTTCAATTCTCTCCACGCATGAGTGGCATGTCATCCCCTTTATCGAAAAGTATTTTTTCATAGAAATCTAAAAACTCTTTTTTATTTAAGCGCGTTGGAGTAACTAGTTTCAATTTATGTGTAAAAGTGGATATTTTTATCACTCGTCAAGTATTTTAACCAACAGATGTCCAGTTTTTTCTTGTATCTGCATACAGGTTTCCCCCACATTATCTTCCGTTTCTATATCAACACGGGCATGCCCTTCAGGAATCGACAACTTTTCAGCTTTTCGAGAATTCCACATAGTAACAGACACGAGGGCTCTATCAACTCTATAATGTTCCTGTCCAGCTTCTTCAAGCACTCCTTCTTTTGAATCATTGTACTCTCGCTCCATGGCTTCTCCAAATTGTTTACCATATTCAGCCATAAAAGATGTTCTTTTAACTTCAGCTAAATAGTCCACTGTCCCCATCCTTTCACAAGAAAAAATTCCTTTTTAAGAATTATTATACCATAGTATATCAATACAGGAGACCTTCGCAAAGGCCTCGAAGAGGTTCTCGCAACCTCTGGGTTGTTCTCGCTTGTGACCGCTTGTGCCCTTTAGGGTATTGGTTATGCCCCGATGGGTAACACCATGAGGTGCACGTCATTTATTGCCTCAAAATTACTATATTATTCATTCCCCTTCTTTTTCTTTCAATAACCTGCTTCGCTTCCAATTTATCTAAAAGTCTAGTCATTCCAACCTTGCCAACCTCCAACTTCTCCATCAAGTCAGCCTGAAACATTCCACCTTTTTCTTCCTGCAAAATCTCAATAACCTTTCTCTCGTCTTTTTCAAAGTCATTCAAATTAATTTCTTTTTTAGGAACTTCTTTCTCAACTTCCTTTAAGATTATTTTTTCCTTAGGTTTAATAAACATAATTCCAACACCAGTTAAAAACAATAGAGCAACAATAGTCAAACTAATATAAGTCTGGGTTGTAATTGTACCATACATAGAACATTGCGGACCATGAGTGCACGTTGTTGAAACAATCTCTTTTAGTGTACTATTAAATAAAAATATCACAATTGTCATTACAACTGAAATTCCAATAATAATAACACCAACATATTTATTTTCCATGAATTTATACTAGAAATAAACACTATAAAAAGCTGCTTATTTCTTCTTATTCCGATCCATCCTTCTAATCCTATCCAATTTCTCAGTCAAAAGCTTCGCACTAGCAACCGGAGACATTCGTGCCTTTAGTGATCCATATATTGGCTTAATCTCTTCAAGATACATAAACGGATTCTTTTTTGAAGGCTCATGGTCAGTTCTAACTTCTTTTATTTTAGGAATCATAACAATATAAACCAAAAGCCTAAGGGCTCCAGATAAAATAAACAACAAAAAGAATGTTTTCATAAATGGAATTTCAACATACTGAGAGAAAAGGCCACCAAGCCCAGCACCAATAAAAATAGCAACACCATTAAGCATACCATAATACGCAACGATAATAGCCCTTTTCTGAACAGTCACAGCATCATAAATAAAGTTTGACGAACTCAATCCAAATCCAGAAAGCGCAAGTCCGGCAATAAGTTGCGGAACCAAGATTAAATAAAGAGGATTTGGGGATAGCGTCCAAAGAAGTGGAATAAGAACGGTCATAAGTCCAGTAATTTTCATCAATTCAACATTTCCATATTTATCCGCAAACCTTCCCCACATTGGAACAAAAATCACAGAAAAAAATCCAGCAGACACAACAACAAGCGTAAACCACAAATAATTCATTCCAAGATCACTAAGTAAATATACAGCAAAAAACGGACCAGCCAAATTAAAAGTAAAATTCATTAATGCAATATAAATAACAAATTTGCCAAAATTATTCCTTGGAGCTTTTCTTAAAAATTTCCAGAATGAAAAATGGTACCCTTTTTCTAAACGTATTTTTGGAACATAATGTTTTCTAAAATAATAATATGAGATATATCTTGAAATTGAAGCAATGCTAAAAAGTACCAAAAATCCAATAATAACTAGATTCCAAGTTTCTGTAAAATCAAGCCAGAGAGCAGCTAAAACGGTAGAGGTAATTGCGATAGTTCCATGAATTCTATTTCTTTTAGAGAAATATTTTCCGCGAGTTTTCTCAGTTGTAATGTCACCCATTAAGCTAAACCATGCCGGACCACCCATTGAGCCAACAACAACATAAATAACATATGCTAAGATGAAAAGAGAAGTTATTCCCTTAGAAATAGTCCCGTTAAGATACAAAATTCCAAGTAAAATAAAGGCTATCCACATGCTAGCCTGGAAAAAAATAGTTTTTGAAACAATTGCCTTACGATTATATTTTTCAATCAATCGACTTCCAAATATTTGAGACACCGGACCGAATAACCCAGCCAAACTGGAGATTAAACCAATCTGAAAATTACTTGAACCCAGAGCCAGCGCAAACGGAACAACATAAGAATCACCAGTCCCACTCATAACAGAACAGGCATTTCCCTCTTTAATTGAGAGTTTTCTAGTTATTTTATCTTTCTCACTTCTTGTTAAAATATTTTTTTTCATTTCAAATAAATCAATTTAGTAATAATTTTACCACCTTTATTTATCCAATTCAAAATATATTTTAAATCTTTGTTTAATATCCAAGATGCAAAACTCGAGGAATATATTCTTCTGGAAACCAGATGTCTGGCTTAGAGGACATACCCTCTAAATCCCTATCTAGACGAAATTTACCTCGAACATCATAAATCCTTTTTCTTTGATCAAAGCGTAATTCACCATGCTGACTGAGAACATCAAATGCAAGATAATGAAGCCCCTCAGTTTTTGGAATAAGTCCTTCAGATAACTCTACGTGTTCAGCTGCTGGAGCAAGCTCGGTAAGTATTTTATCTTTAATTCTCCTAGCTTCTCTTTCCTTATTTATTACACAAAAGGTCCATTCATGATGAAATTCAGCTTGTTCATCAGGATTAGTGCTAACCCAGTATCTTATCTGTCTTAGATTATTTGTCATAAGAATAACTAGGAAAGATAAGTTAAAAGCATTATTGCAACAGAGTTTAATTTAGCCTATTCTCTACCAAAAATATTCTTAAAGAAATTTCCAACTCCTTCAAAAAAATTGCCTACAATTCCAGGCCCTTCGTGGCCCTCTTCATAGTTTGCCTCTCCAGTTCCAGCATCATCTCCAAATTCAGAAGAGGCATCAGCACACTGAATATCAACAATACAATCCCAGCCCTCTCCAGAAGGACCCATAATAGTCTCACCATAACAATGCTCACAGGTTTCACACGCTTTCTCTTTTATTTCAATTTCTTCATCATTTAAACAAGGACCTTCATATAAATAAGTACAATCTGAAGCACACTTCTGACAAACGCTGTTGCCAGTTTCGCCTTCCTGGCTATTTCCACAAATTAAAGTAGGGTCAACATCCGCAACACATTCAGAAATACATCTTTGCTCTTCATCCATCTCACTTTCGTCAGGAGCATCACCCTTCATTCCACATTCATCCTCACAGGACTCTTTATTTAATTTTTGACAGGAAAAATCATAATCATCACATCCTTTCTCTACGCATTCTTGCATACATTTTTCACCATCATCGGCAGGCTCGGGGGGCTCGGTATCAACTCCACAAGTTTTTCCACAAGCTTCACTATTAGAAAGCATACAGTCAGAATCTCCAGTTTCACAACCAACTGCAACACAATTTTGCATACAAGAGATATCTTCGTCAGAAGGACCAATTCCAAAAGAGTTAGCTTCATCAGGAATATCAGTAACAGTATGTCCAACCATAGAAGCACGAAATCCAAATAGAACCAACAGAACTAATAGTAAAAAACCTACAGCAATCACATATCTTTTCATACATTCACAAATAAAAAACAGTTTAAATAATTTTACTTAACCACACCCACAAGTTTTATAAACCCAATTTAATCTCTATACCTATCCAATGAGCGTAAGTGAGGATGGATTCTCACACTAATTAAACAAAAATAAACAAAATGGACACATACGGAATAATAGAAAAAGCAAAGCGAACAGGTAAACTTGAAAAAGGAACTAACGAAGTAACAAAGGCAATAGAGAGAGGAACCGCTAAATTTGTTGCTTATGCAGCTGATGTTGACCCAAAGGAAATTGTACAACATTTGCCAGTTCTTTGTAAAGAAAAAGGAATACCATGCCAAGAAGCTGATAATAAACAGAAACTTGGAATCGCTGCAGGTCTAGCAGTTTCGACTTCATCAGTTGCTATAATTGAAGCAGGTGAAGCAGAAGCAGATATTGCTGGCTTAAAATAAATTTTCACAACTCAAGAATTTAAAGCGAAGTTCTTGATTAATTAATAAAATGGCAAAAACACAACAAAAACAATCAACTCAAACACAAAAATCCAGCAAGGGAAGTGATAAGATTTCATCTGGAGAGGCAGTGCCAGCAGTTGTTGAAGAGCTTATTGGAAGAACCGGGTTTAGAGGAGAAATTACACAAGTAAAGTGTCTAGTTCAAAAGGGTAAAGACGAAGGTCGTTCAATGAGACGAAATGTAAGAGGACCAGTAGCTTTAGGAGATATTTTAATTCTACGAGAAACTGAGATTGAAGCACGAAGAATAAAATCTAAAGTATCAAAAGGAGCGTACACGTAAAATGCCTAAATGTGTTTATTGTAAAAAAGATTATTCTATTCCAAGAGGATTAACTCTAATTATGAAAGATGGAGCTATTAATCATCTATGTTCTTCAAAGTGTAAAAAGAATATGCTAATGAAAAGGAGAAAGGTTAGATGGATTCTAAAAGATAAAAAGGATGCCCCAGTGCATCAGCACGGGAGTACCTTCGCAAGAGGTTCTAGTGCCCAGGTGGGTACGCCCGAAGGCGAAAAAGAAAAAACAAAAAAAGCCGAAAAAACAGAAGCTCCAAAGAAAGCTAAAAAACCAGCCAAAGAAGTTAAGGCTGAAAAAAAAGAAGAAAAGAAGTAAAATAATACAATAATTCTTAAAAACTACAATAAATTTTAATCAATATAAATGAGGCACATAAAAAACGTAACTGGAGAAGTTCTTTATAATAATATTCTTAATGTTGCGCATGATCCCATATGGAGCCCAGATGAAAGTGAGGCATATGGCTTCACAAAAGGAGAAGCAAGAGAAATAAGAAGAATGTATGAGAGTCGTGGCATAGAAGTGAAGATAGAAAGGCCTAAAAATTCCAGAAAATTATAGAATTTCACTCAAAAATAGCCATATTTTTAGACCCCCAAAAACCATCAAAATAGCTTGCAAAAACACCCATTTTTTGCCTTTATCGTCGACAAATAGCACACAAAGCTTTATAAACTATTTTTAATTTTTACATATATAGGTTTAAAATTACTATGACAGATAAGAAAGAATATGGAGCAGGATCGATCAAAGTTCTAGAGGGACTCGAAGGAGTAAGGAAAAGACCGGCAATGTATATTGGTTCTACAAGTAAGGACGGACTACATCACATGGTCTATGAAGTTGCAGACAATTCGGTAGATGAAGCGATGGCAGGGCACTGTGATAAAATAATTGTTACAATAAACAAGGATGGATCAGTAACAGTAGAAGATAATGGTAGAGGAATTCCAGTAGATACACACAAAGGGTACAAAGTTCCAGCTTGTGAAGTAGCACTAACAAAACTTCACGCAGGGGGGAAATTTGACGATAAGAGTTACGCCATATCTGGTGGACTTCACGGAGTAGGTTTATCTTGTGTAAACGCACTTTCAGAAAAATTAATTCTAACAGTAAAAAAACACGGAAAAATTCACAAACAAGAATACTCAAGAGGAAAACCAACAACAAAATTACAGGTTATTGGAAAATGCAACGCAAAAGAGACTGGAACTTCTATTACATTTTTCCCAGATGATCAAATTTTTTCAACTACAAAGTTTGATTATAAGGTTTTAGAGACACGTTTTAGAGAAACGGCATTTCTAAACGCAGGACTTAAAATAATCTTAAATGATAAGGTTCAGGATAAAACAAAAGAATTCTACGCAGCAGGCGGACTAATAGAGTTTGTAAAATGGTTAAATAAATCAAGAGATATTTTACACAAACCGTTTTATTTCAAAAGGGAGATGGGGGGAGTAGTAATGGAAGTTGCATTTCAGTATACTAATTCATATCAAGAAAATATTTTTGGATTTGTAAACACAATCAACACAGTAGAAGGTGGAACTCATGTTTCAGGATTCAGAACAGCAATAACGAGAGTTGTAAATGATTACGCAAAGAAAAAAGGAACTCTAAAAAATGATTCTTTAATGGGTAATGATGTTCGTGAAGGTATTACGGCAGTTGTTAGTGTAAAGGTGGGTGACCCACAGTTTGAAGGTCAGACAAAAACAAAATTAGGTAATTCAGAAGTTAAGGGTTACGTAGATTCAGCTTCAACACAAGCTCTAGCAGAATTCTTTGAAGAAAACCCATCGGCAGCAAAAAGAATTATTGGCAAAGCAATGGATTCAGCAAAGGCAAGATTAGCAGCAAAAAGAGCAAAAGACCTAGTTCGAAGAAAAAACGTTTTTTCACTTGGAGGACTTCCCGGAAAATTAGCAGATTGCTCAAATAAAAAGTCAGATGACACTGAACTATATATTGTAGAGGGAGATAGTGCAGCAGGTACCTGTAAAACAGGTAGGGATAGAAAAACTCAGGCGATTCTCCCACTTAGAGGTAAAATTTTAAACGTAGAAAAATCAAATCCAGCACGTGCACTTTCATCTGAAGAAATTACAAATCTAATTACAGCAATCGGAACAGGAGTCGCAGAAAATTTTGACATAAATAAACTAAGATACAAGAGAGTTATAATCATGACAGACGCAGATGTTGATGGAGACCATATTAAAACACTTTTATTAACATTTTTCTTCAGATTTATGCCAGAACTAGTAGAGAATGGAAATGTATATGTTGCACTTCCACCACTTTATAGAGTAAGAAAAAGAAAAGATTATTATGTTTATAGCGACGAAGAACTAAAGAAAACAGTAAAAGAACTAAGTGTAACAGAGGGTGGAGTAACACGGTTTAAAGGTCTTGGTGAGATGGACTCAACTCAGCTTTGGGACACAACAATGAATCCAAAAACAAGAAAAATAAAAAAGATTTTTATTGAAGACATGGTTGAAGCAGATAGTACTTTCTCAATGCTTATGGGTGATGACGTAGCAAGTAGAAAAGAATTCATAGCAGAAAACGCAAAGGAGGCAGATTTAGATATATAAAATGGCAAAGAAAAAATCAAAACTAGCAACACCGGCATGGATTACTGAAGGATATGATTCTCCAGCAGAATATGAAAAAGCTCATGGAGGAGAAGCTAAAAAGAAGAAAGAAGGAAAAACTTTCAACCTTAGACAGTGTCCAGAATGTGAAAGCGATGATGTTGGAGTTGCCTTAGGAGAAGTTGGAATATGGGAATGTAGAAAATGTAAATACAAAGGTGAAGAAATAAAAGAAAAAGAATTAACAGAAGATGAATTCATGAAATACTTAGATGAGAAAGGGGAGGAAGTAGCATAATGAAAATAAAAAATAAAAACCCAAAAATGAAAATTATTAAATTAGATGGAGCCAATATGGATATTGATTTAACTTCTAAAGACAAAACTTCTTGGAAACAAATGCAATGCCCCTGGAATAAAATAGAGAATACCAATAAACATAAATGTGCAGTAAAAAATGTTTCAATCTGCGAGTATTTTTGTGGAATTGAATATCTTGATAATGTTCTATGCTCTTACCCTAATGAAAATAAATTAATTGATAACAAAATAGGAGAAATAAAATGACAGAAGAAAATACTAACAAAGAAGCACCAACAGAAGAAAATATAATGACAAAACAAGTGAGGGGAGAAATTAATACAGAAATTTCTGGAGAAATGAGAAAGTCATACCTAGATTATGCAATGAGTGTAATTGTTTCTCGTGCGATTCCTTCAATTGAAGACGGTATGAAGCCGGTTCAAAGAAGAATATTATATTCAATGAATTTGATGGGACTAAAGCCAAACACCCAAACAAAAAAATCAGCAAGAATTGTGGGAGATGTTATTGGTAAATACCATCCACACGGTGACTCATCAGTTTATGAGGCAATGGTTAGAATGGCCCAAGACTTCTCATTAAGATATCCACTTGTATTCGGACAGGGTAATTTTGGTTCACTTGATGGCGATCCAGCTGCGGCATATAGATATACAGAAGCAAAGCTAAAAAATATTTCAATAGAGCTACTAGAGGATATTGACAAAGAAACAGTTGAGTTCACACCAAATTTCGATAATTCCCTAAAAGAGCCAGCGCTTCTTCCAGGAAAACTTCCAGCATTAATGCTTAACGGTGCAACAGGTATAGCGGTGGGTATGGCAACAAATATACCACCACATAACCTAACAGAAGTTTCAGACGCAATAATAGCTTATATAAAAAATCCAGAGATAACAACAGACGAATTAGCAGAGATAGTTACCGGACCAGATTTCCCAACCGGAGGAAGTGTTTTCGGAGATATGAAAGAATTATACAAAACCGGAAGAGGAAGAATGATTATGCGTGGAAAAACAACCGTAGAACAAATGAAAACAAAAGAGGCAATTATTATAACAGAAATTCCATACATGCTAAACAAGGCAACACTAGTTACCCAAATTGCAAACTTAGTTAGAGATAAAAAAATAAAAGACATAGCAGACCTAAGAGATGAGTCATCAAAGGGGAAAATAAGAATAGTAATCGAGTTAAAAAAAGGAACAGATTCCAAATTCGTTACAAATGCACTTTACAAATATACCCGACTCCAAGATTCATTTAACGTTAATTTTTTAGCATTAGTTGAGGGTCAACCAAGGGTTCTAAGCATAAGAGACGTAATGGAAAATTACGTAAAACACAGAAAACTAATTATTACAAACCGTTCGAAATATGATTTAAAGAAAGCAAAAGAAAGGTTAGAAATTGTAGAAGGTTTGCTTATTGCACTAAAAAACATAGATGCTGTTATAAAAATAATTAGACACGGAAAAAAACCAGTAGAAGAACTAAAAGCCAAATTCAAATTTACAGACAATCAGGTAAAAGCAATTATGGAGACCAGATTAAGGCAACTAACCGCACTAGAACACGATAAACTGAAGGATGAAGAAAAACTATTAAGAGAAAAAATAGAGAAATTAGAAAAAATATTAGCAGACATAAAAGAAGTATTAAAAATAATAACCAAAGAAGTAAAAACCCTAAAAGAAAAATACGGAGACGCTAGAAGAACTTCTGTTATGAAAAGACTAGGAGAAATAGCAGAAAAAGACCTAGTTCAAGAAAAGGACGTAGTTATTACAATAACAGATAAGGGATATTGTAAAAGAATGGACGTTCAAAGCTATAAAGAGCAAAAGAGAGGAGGAAAGGGAGTAATTGGAAGTCAATTAACAACTGGAGATTTCGTAAAACAACTAATCACTTGCTCAACTCATGATTATTTAATGTTCTTCACAACCAGGGGAAGAGTTCTATGGCTAAAGGCATACGATGTTCCAGCCGCAGAAAAATACGGAAAAGGAAAAGCTATAGTAAATATGTTAAGTTTGAGAAATGAGCAGGTAACAAATGTAATTTCTGTTGCAAATTTTAATGACTCTTTATTTATGGCAACTAAAAAGGGAATGGTTAAGAAAATATCACTAAAGCATTTCTCTAATCCAAGAGCTAGTGGGGTAAAGGCAATAAACTTACCAGAAGATAACTCAGATATTTTAATTGGAGTAAAATTAGTAAAAGCCAAAGATGAGGTGCTCCTTGCAACACGTGCGGGTCAGGCAATTAGATTTGGCGCAGATAGCATAAGAGAGATGGGAAGATCAAGTTACGGAGTTACCGGAATAAAAATGGATAAGGGTGACGAGGTTGTGAGCCTAGAGCAACTAAACACGCAAGCAATTATAACAATAACTGAAACAGGGTATGGAAAAAGAACATTAGTAGAAGATTATAGAAAAACAGCACGAGCAGGAAAAGGTGTAAAGAACATAAAAACTTCAGACAAAACAAAGCACGTAGTGACAACAGTCTCAGTAAATGAAGACGATAGTATAATAATCACAACGGCAAAGGGGATAGTCATTAGAACCGGACTAAAAAACATCCGAATAATGGGCCGAGCAACTCAGGGAGTAAGAATTGTAAAGCTTGCACCTGGAGACAAAGTGAGCGATTTAGTAAAAGTTGTAGAAAATGATATTCCAGAAAAGAATGGCGTTAAAGAAGAGTGAGCAGGGTTTCTACAAACTATCAAGTGGAGATTTTACATTTTTTATTGATGCTTGAGAAATTTGCAAATAAATTTGAGTGGTTTTAATATCTGAATGCCCCAGGAGTTTTTGAATAATTCTTAAATCAGTTCCTTGCTCTAAAAGGTGTGTTGCAAAGCTATGTCTTAGTAGATGGGGATAAACTCTTTTCTTGATGCCAGCTCTTTTGGCAGCATTTTTCAAAATTGCTTGGATGGTGGCGGAGGTTAGTTTCCCTCCCCGATTAGAAAAAAATAAGTATCTTTCATTATAAAAATCTGTAAATTTTATTAATTCATCTTTGACCGAATTCGGAATTTTTACGAATCTATCCTTTTTCCCTTTTGCTAGCCTAATATGAACCAAATCCTCTTCAAAATTCAAGTCTTCTTTTTTCAAGTTAATAATCTCTGAAACCCTAAGCCCGCACCCATAGAGCATTTTTATTATTAATTTATGCTTAACATTGGATGTATTTTTAATTAATTTTTTAATATCTTCAGCTGTTAATATTTCTGGAAGTGGAGAGTTCTTCTTAGGATTTGGAATATCTAGTTTTTGGCCTAAGACATAGTCAAAGAAGAATTTAATGGCAAATAAATCTTTACGAACACTTGAGGGGTTTTTATTTAAAAGAGACATTTGAGTATAATCTTTAACAGTAATTTCATTCAGCCCCTTACTTTTAGCAAATTCTAAAAATTTTTCAACAGAATAGAGATATCCTTTAACAGTTTTTCTAGAAGAATTCCTAATTTCAAGCTCTCTTTTTAATTTTAATAGTAGCCCATTCATAACACAATGTATATATTTTTATTATATATAACTTGCTACATGGGCAGGTTAACATGAATTTATTCATGATAACCTCATGTTAGTTTCAATTTTTGAGAATGCCTACAAGTTAGAGTAAAAACAAAGAAATAGGAAATAATATTTTTTCTCCCACCCAATAGGAGAGATGCGTACTTACTTTCTCTTAGAAGTCTTCTTCTTTTTAGCTAATTTCTTAAGCTTTGCAACTTTGTTTTCTTTACTTTTCTTCTTACTTGGAGATCTGCACTGTTTTTTGACAGGTTTCTTTTTTGTTTGTTTTTTCTTTGCCATTTTTTTAGATTAAAGGGCTCGGTGAGGAAGTGCCACAAACAATGACTGAATTAACCTAATCTATCAGTTTGTTTTAATGGTTATCTCCCTCGCACTGTAAAGAAGCTTAGAGAGCACAGATTTCATGTGGCGAGTTATAGCCCTTCCACCACATTAATAGCCAAGCACTCAACAGAGGCTGAACAGTTACATCCTTTTCAAGGACAACCGATAGTTATTATAATACCTAACTTATATTTAAACCTTTATATTAACTTTATAATAGTTAATCTCATATTAATAAAGAGGTTTGAATATATTTAAAAAATTTCATAAACAGCTAAAACTATGTTCTTTGTTTTCTAAAAGAAAATTACGCGTCTCTCTAATCCCTTTCCCACCCAAAAAAATATTATTTCAAAATCATATAAAACGGCATTCTCAGAAACTTTGATTTTTTGCCTTCGGCATCGTTGCACTAAAAATCAAGTCCTCCAAGTATTCGGACGAAACTAACAGGGCTTAAAGGGTTTCGTTCGGTTGCACCTCACTACACCCAAATTCAATTTCAACTCTGAAAAAATTCTCAGCTCTGTTTCACGAGGAGAATTTTTTCGAGGAAATTGAACTTCCCTTAAGCCCGATGTTCATTTCAATTTCCAATCTCCTCCCAAGGTCGGTAAACCAAAAATTCTGATTTTAATATCTTCGTTTAACGCTCCAATGCGAAATTAAAATTGTCGCATAACATCGCTGATTAAACGAAATTG